>Ga0116229_10001405_pt1 | contig 37624 bp, 26 predicted proteins | sample S1TSphgellanicum_3_FD_87313 | JGI IMG/M metagenome (GOLD analysis project Ga0116229, IMG submission 87313) | Host-associated microbial communities from peat moss isolated from Minnesota, USA - S1T2_Fc - Sphagnum magellanicum MG | ecosystem: Host-associated > Plants > Peat moss > Unclassified...
TTATTTATTTATGATTTGGTAGTCAAAATGCCAACCAAATTTTGATTCATAAGATAAGTTCACAACAAGATACAAATAGAGGCAAAAAAAATAAAAATATTGAAAGAGTGTATATAAATATAAATATATATATATATATATATATATAGAGACGAAAGCATTGAAAGGGTGCAAAAAAAAAAAGAAAAAAAGATTTTGAATTGTAATTTGACCTATGACAAATTATAATGCGAACTGACTTTGAAATTGTTGTAGCGACAATCACCAAAATACCCATCCTACATAACCGGTTCCAATGAAACATTGTCACTAAAATTATTTAAATACCTCGAAATTAAATAGACATATTATAACCTCATTTTATATGGAAAAAAAACCTAATTTCTAGAATTTCCATACTAAATTCAAGTAGTTTATTGACTTCAAAATATTTTAAACCCCATCTAAAGTATAGACATAAAATTTAAGAGCAATGTTAGTCAACAAAATGTCAAAATGACTATTATTGCAAAAATGTTAAAAATAGTCTAAAAAAAACAATGATTGATTTTTAAAATCATTAAAAAATTCCATATTGTTGCAATAGGGAAACTATGGAATTGATGGTATGTAGTAGCAATATGGAAAATATGGAAGTAAAGGCATATGACTAACACTTGAATAGGAAGGAGATAGAGGATTAAGGATTGTTAAAAACATTCAAATGCTAATCACTTGAGGACTAGTTAGATTAATGGACTTGCCAATGTCATTTTGTTGACGAATATTAAGTGGTTGTTCCATCATATTTACCAAATTTTGTAACGATGTAACATGATCTCACTCAAATATATCCAATATTATTAGATCACAATGATGGATATCATTCCACTTCAAACATGAAATAATTGGAACCTTGGTGACACTACACTATGATTTGCCAACAAAACAAATTCTATTAAAATAAAATAAAATCAATGTTATGTAATAAATACCTAACAAATATTCCATTAGTTTTTAGTTATTTGTATTTGGTCATTCAATTGGCCAATTAAAACCGGTCCATCACATAACCACATAAATATATTCAAACATCTCTACAACTTCAATAACCATTTACAATATTCAAAGTAATTTATATGAAAAGAAACCATTAACTAATACAAAAAAAATTGTTTGAAATGATTTTAGGTGTCCAAGAAAAGGTCAACATTTCCCTTTTGTCATGGTCATTAATACTAATGAAATGGTTTACAATAAATAAAAAATGGGGAATGAAGGTTAGGAATAGATTAATGGGTAGCCCTAAACTAGCCCTAATATTTATTTTACAATCAAATTTATTTATGTGGACATGTAAGATGTGAAAATTTTTCACATTTTTTGACACCATAATGCCATATTTTAAGGGCTACAAGAAGATAGGTAGTGGAAGGGCATGTCATAAGCTAAGTATGTGAGGGGATATGGTAAATGTAAGTAAGTGAAGTTTTTTGCTTGGTACATGTGACTTGAATTGACACCTTTTTTTGATGGAATGAACCCAATGGATTGAACAATGAAACTAGCCTTTTTTTTTTTTTTTCCTATATTTGAAATCCAAACCAAAACCTTTGAAAACATTTTGAACAAAAAATTAGGTTCTTTGAATAAGTAAGTCATTTAAAAATTAAAAAAAAGTTGGCAAGTAATTGAAAATTTTAAGGTAATGAATTGATTTAAATTAATTATAGAACACTACATCTATACAATCCTTAATTATAAATTGTTATAAAAGTTTACACTTGTACAATTTTGAATCATGGGCAATGCCTAATGTGTTCATGGAATTGGGCTTGCTTTTTGAACTTGGGAGAAATGACCCAAATTGACACCCAAAGAACCCCAACTTAATTATCTCATTTCTTAATAACTATCTTATTCCTTTCCTCTACCCCACCAATAAAAATATGAAAAAAAAGTCCTATTTCATTTTCAAACTTAATTACCTTATTCTTTTACTAATAATTATCTTGTTTTTTAAAAAAATAATTATTTTCCTCTTTTACCTTACCCACCATCGATAGAATATTTAATAATATTTAATTTAAATTAAAAAATAATATAAATAATAATGAGATACTGAAAACCAAATGAAGACATGATAGGGGAAAAAAAAGGGTTAAATGTCATTAATAGTGTGCACCAATGCGGAGCCCAAGTTGCTATATGGGAATTTTTTTGGAATCCTTCGTGTATGGTTGGGTTGTCCATGGACCATTTCCAAAGACAATTTCAAAAATAACTATCTTTGAAGCTTAACTATTTCATTTAAAAAATAATAATAACTATTTCTTTTTCCTATTTAGTTTCTTAATAACTAATTTTTCACCTTTTTTTTAAATAGTTATTTCCATTTTATAACTACTTCACTCTTTTCCCCTATACACTAACATGGATATGGAAAAATTAATATGTGTCTTTCTTAAGTCCATGAAATGTATATTAAATTAAATTGAACATTAACATTAATAATCCAAGACTCTAATAAGATTGATTACCTACCTATTTTTGTGTTATGGACCAATAAACTAATTCCCCTGGTTCCCCTCTTGTAAATTGTATAGTGGTTGGATTTTTAAGGGAAGAGTTGGTTGGGGCGGGGTTCAGGGAGGGGGGGGTGGGGTTGGGTTGGGTTAGGAAAACCTAAGGGCAAGCAGATGATGAACATTATGGATGAAATAGCAGTAAGACGTGATGGTTTTCATCCACGAAGGGTTTTCAACTTGTTCATAATCCGAACTCAAACCAAAGCCCCTCCTTCTTCCTAGCGCTTTCTTCCTAGCCTCCCCCGGCCCAGCTCTTCGCTTGCGTGCTCGGGGAAGACCCTCTCTGCGCTGCACACAATCCTTGATGCTCCTCGATCCCTTGCTGTTTTATTCGTTACCATGCAGGTAGTTTCAGTTTCTCTACGCGCTTGACGGAAACTGTAGTTGCAGCAGCAACAAGCAGCCAGATCGAGAGAGAGAGAGAGAGAGAGAGAGAGAGAGAGAGAGTGTGTGTGTGTGTGTGTGTGTGTGTGTGGGCGTCTGTGTGTGTGCGTGTGTTTTTATTTGCCTTTAGTTAATAATCTGTTCTATCCCGGCGTCTCTTTTGGCTGATTCACCATTCTCGTCGTGCGACACCGCATTATGGACAACTCAAAAGAAGAATCCGCTGCCATCGAGAAGCTGTACGAGTATGGGGAGCATCTCAGCGAGTCCAGCGACAAAAGCAAGGTGAGTCTTGCACAGACATTCTTAAGACCCCCAAAAAAAAAAGTGTGGCGTTGGAATCGTTTGCTGTGATATATGTAATTTGTAGGGGAGGTTTAGTTGGCTAAGCATCAATGCCATGACGATTAGTAATTTTGGTAGGATTCATGACGACATCAAAATTGAGACAATCTCTGGAAAGATATTTTAATAACCCTAATCGGTGAAAGAGATGCTCTCAATCACCATATGCCGGTTGGTAGACCATATCATCTTTTCTGCTTTGTTTTTCCTTGTTTTGAGTTTCTTGGCTCAAGAGAAGATTTGACCTAAAACAATGAGGGTTTTGTTTCATGGAGGTTCATAGTGCTGGTGGTGTGTGGGATGGGGTTTTCGGGGTGTGGATTGGGAGAGTAGAATGAGGCAGACTATGTGGGGATTATAGCAGCTGCAAAGGGGAGCAGTAAGGCGAAGCAACTGGCTGCACAACTCATTCCACGTTTTTTCAAGTATTTTCCTAGTCTGTCTGCACAGGCAATCAATGCTCAACTGGATTTGTGCGAGGAAGATGAACTTGGGGTTAGCTTTGCTGCAGCCTTACCTGTAGGGTTTCAGGGCCTCAGGGAACATAACCTTAGAAGTAGCTCAGCTTGTGTGTCATTAGGATCAGAGCATGAGCAGGGTTTGCTGATGATTGCTGACTGATCTTAGCTGCCTGTCCTGGTTTGACTATGGAAGCATCAAAATGTTATTGGTGGTTGGCAGGACCACACAAAAACTAATGCCCTTGCAACCACCAATCGCATTTGATCTGCAGTCTCAACTTGCTGAAGACCAGTACTGAAGGGTGGTATATCACTTGGCAGAACACAAGCAGAGTCCAATTGGGAGACTTGAGAGCATAAAATGTTCAATTGGGATTTAGGGGTTTCCTGCCATGTGCATTGAGTTTTGTCTATCCTTCAATTCCTTCTGCATTTGCATTGAATGGAGACTCACAGGAGGTATTTGGAAGTGTGTATGAGACTAAGAACACTGTATTTGCACATGGTCTAGTGACATACTGAATGGAGGGATGCTGTATCTGTTGGTATCATTGTATGCTACATCCGAGTATGCACAGTCATGAATTTGTGGGAATGCTGAGTGATGAAAGCAGAAGACTGTAAAATTTACATGACCTAGACAGTATTTAGGGTCTACCTATGTTACATCATACCTTCTGAAACCAGTAGTTCAAGGATTCTACAATATTTGAGATAAGCAGAAGTCCTTGAGTTTGAACCTTACTCTGCATATGCTTGTAGACTTTGAATAGTCATGGCATGTTCACTGGGAGGGTAGGTGGCATACAACCATAGGTCAGTGTAGGTGTACTGATGATACATGAGGGGTTGTGGGGGAGGGATTGTAGATTCGGGTGCAGGCAATTCGTGGGCTACCACTGTTATGCAGAGATACACCAGAGCACGTGCCAAAGATTGGAGATGTTCTAGGTCAATTGCTCCTTGCAGGTATGTATGCAGCAATTTCCTTTTGCTGTCACTCGTGTGTATAGCCACAGTAGGGAACCTTGTTATGGTGGGCAAATGAATCATCCAGTTTTTCGGCAAAAACTCAGTATTTTGGTCAAGTATGAGATTGGCCTCCATTGACTACTGGCAGATGATGAAGCCACAGGGGATATTATGGTAGCTGGTGATTAGCATGGAATGTTGCTGTCAAGGTCTCTGAACATGTGTGTGACTGTCACAGTTATCCAAACTGCTCCTCAGTTTTGTTTTTTCTTTGCTTTTTCCCCCTCTGTACTTTAGGGTTGGGTTTTCTCCTTTTCCTGTTTGCAGATATATAGTAAGATCCTGCATTCTACAATCTTATTGGTTCATTTCTCAATTCTATTCAGGTTGACTTGAATCATAAGTACAGGGATGTTCTCAGCTTATATAGAAGATATATATGACTCATACAGTGTATTTTTGTAACAGAAGAGGGGCTGGAGCGAGATGCTGTAGCAAAGGCGCTCATGTCTGTGCTGCGGCAAGACACCAAAGGTATATGATGCCAGCCCCTTAGCTCTGCACAGCCTTCCCATGCATAAAGCAGAGTATGAGTGGCCAGTAACAGTAGATTTTACTTTGGGAAGATCATACACATTGTACACTGCTTGTGAGATTTAGCTAGGTAGATGTAATTGACTTGCTATTTTGGCTCTAACTCAACAGAATGGCTTGTCATACCTTGCAGCATCCCTAACAGCTCTGTTCAAACACATTGAAACTTCGGATGAGAACATTCGGGAAAAGGTTCTAGTCTTTGTGCGAGAAAGAGTATGCATCTGTCTCACCCTATGTGTCTGTCCTCAGGTGTCAATTGAGCAGCCTCACATCTGGTAGACATTCTGTTCTTAGGTGTGTTAGTGTGGGCAACTCTTATTTTTTATAAATGCTTTTCTTGATGTCATTCCACATCTTGTTTTCTGCAAGTGGCTCGTGTTTCCTTCAGCTCTGTTTCTCTCAAGCACTAAGAATGGACTATACTTTAGGTGTTTCCTTTGAAACGGGAGCTACTGCACCCAGAGGCAGAGATGGAGAGACACATTACTGATCTTATCAAGAAGGTAATTGAATTTGCTTTAAATTATGCAAGGTTCTACTTTGCTGTATTGAACCTTCTCTTTCCTCTGAGCAAGAGTAAACTTTTTTTTTGGTAGTAGATTGGAGTAGTGTGATGCAGATGCTGCACAGGAAACAAAATTCAGAAGCTTCAGTAGTAGAAGAGGTATTTTTTCCTTACATCACTCTGCCCTACATTAGCAATATTTGTGACTGAGCATGTTGGTGATGCAGAGTTTGCAAGATGTGACAGGAGCTGAGTTTAAGATGTTCATGGATTTCCTCAAGAGTTTGACACTTTTCAACGATAAGTCACCCCCAGAACGTGTGCAAGAGTTGCTGGAGATTGTGGAGGGTCAAGCTGATCTAGATGCCATTTTCACTGTCTGTTCCCTCATTTGATTCTGTTGTCCTTATTTTTTCTTTATATATGTTCTAGGAAGGATGCTTGTGTGATCTAGACAGTATGAGTGTAATGGAATGCCCTGGTATAGAGAAAAGCGAATCTTGCAGTGAGATTCAGTTTTAGTTTATGTTGAAAGGCAGTGGGGTTTGCTGCTTTCAATGATGACAACCTCTCGGCTCCTGAGGCAGGGTCCGAGTGGTTCCTTGCTCTGCTGGAAAAAAATGAACACATGTCTGAGACCCAGCTTCCCGGCCTTCCACTTCTGTTTTGGGCAGTGTATGAAATCTATCTTTTTCAGGCTAAGGTTGTGATCTGATGTGCTTGCAATCTAGCTGAAGGTTTGGCCAAGTGTTCAGTTTACCTGTTGACATAGGTCATTGGCATTGTGTGGGTGATGTAGAAGGTGTTCTTGGGTTTGCTGTGCAGATAACAGACACTGACCACATTGACCGCTTGATGTCTTGTTTGAACATGGCTCTTCCTTTTTATGTGGTATGTCTCTGCTTTCTAGTTAATGTGCACTTTTTCTTACATCCCCTGGCCAGTTTCTGTTATCTGGGCGATGTCTGCAGCTGTCTCTCCTAGCTTGCAAGAGGACTCTACAGAAAGGACAATCTGGAAATTTGTACTCAATCCAACATCACTTAAGTTTGGGAGTAAAGCTCTTTGGTGGTTTCAAAAATCTCCTCTATTTCTGGATGGTTTGTGTGCAGCGTGGAGCTTCTAACAGCAAGTTTCTAAATTATATCAACAAGCATCTTCTTCCTGTTTTTGACAAGGTATGTATTCTTTGAGGGCCAGATTGAAGAAAGCTGCTGCAAGTCAATTTCTTACATATTGGAGGCTTGAGTAACCAGACAATTGATGGATTGTTGGTGGGTTCAGCTCCCAGAGGATAAGAAGTTGGACTTGCTGAAAAATTTAGCTGAAAGCTCACCCTACACATCTGCTCAAGATGCCAGGAATCTTCTTCCTTCAATTTTACAACTTCTTAAGGTATTCTGCTCTGCCTTTGTTATTGAAGGATGATATAGTTGGTTGGATTTTACTACTGAATGCATCTATTGTTATCTTTCTGTTTCCCTTTCAACTGTGCATTTGTACTTGCTAATTAGAATACTTCTATGACTTCTTTCAGACATTGGTGGTGTGGATGTTGTACATGGTACTGCAGAAGTATATGCCACGGAAGAAAACAGGAGAAGAGTTGAACTTCACTTTTGTGGAGTGCCTGCTGTTTACATTTCATCAGTTGGCTCACAAGGTCACCATCTCTTTCCAATGTTCATAGATAGATATTCAGACCTTGCATTGTAGTCATTGCTGTACGTACAAATGTTTGAAGATTGCTCTGGTCTCAATTCTCAGACAATGAACTAATTTTTGGCTTGTCACTGTGTCACTATCCAATTTTGGGACTTATCCTGGCTGTGTGCATGCATGCAGACACCAAATACAACAAACAGCTTGTGTGGATACAAAATAGTGACAGGCCAACCCTCTGACCGATTGGGAGAGGACTTCAAGGAGCTTTTCATAGACTTCACTGAGAGGCAGGGGACTTTGTGCTGTTTTGGGTTTCTATGTATTGTCATATTATCTTGCTCAATGTTGTTGGTTGGTAGTTTCCAATAAATGGAAACAGGAAAAACCTAAGCTAGGGAGATTTTTGTGGATTTTGTTACAACTTGTAGTTATTAAGTATTTGTTGATGGTAGATTGACTGTGGTGGAGGACTCAGCAAAGGCTACCAACAAGAAATTGACTCAGGGCATGTCAGAACACAACAAGGCTATGTCTTCTGCTAAAACAGATGCTGCCAAAGCTGATGTGGTATGTGAATGCTACTCTGCACTGACTTACATTTTCATGTATGCAGAACTTCTGGATACTAATGAAGATATATCTCTAACATTAGAGTGCTGTCTTAAACTTTGCTTTATGTCCCCCACCTGTAAGGGGTCCTTTTGTTAATTGCTGAATAGCTGCTTCGTATATCTGGTCACCTGTTAGACTCTCCTAAAGTTACCAAGTTTTTCACAATGACACTGTTGCTGCCAGCTGATATTTGATGAGTGTGAGTGTGCAGAAAGCAAAGAAACAGAGTACAAGCATAGGATTACGTACTTGCAACAACATACTTGCCCTAGCCCAGGTGCAGTTACAGTACATCCCATGCTTGCTGGTGGTTGGAGCTGTAACAGAACATTCTCTTTCTGCAGTATTCCTGACATATGTGTGCTTGCTTGCTAGCAGCCATTGCTCCAGAAGGCACCCGCTTTCTTTGGTGAGAAGAAGACATTTACCCTCTCATGGAAAGAAAACCTGAAGCCTGCCCCAGTTCCAGCTGTTCCCTCCACAGGGTAGATGACAGACCTCACTCTGAAAAATTGTAGTTGTGAGAATGATGACCTCTATTTGAAGCTGCTCAGTTGCCCTTGTATATATCATAATCTCTGTTAAATAATAGAATTTCAGTGGAGCACAACTTTGAGCAAATGTGGTTCCAGAAGAGCCACAGCTTGCATAGTCTGAAGATGTGCAACACTAAGGCTTTTGTGTTGGTTTAATTGTGAAGGACCAAGCGAGCAGCATCAACATTAAATGGAAGTGGGGCTACAGCGGTGAAGAGGGGGCGGGGAAATGGCCTGGGCTCCAGACAGCTAGTGAACAGAGCATTGGCTGGCCTTTCTCAAGGTACAAGACCTGGGGGCAAAGGAGGTTGGCGAGGGGGTCGTAATCGAGGCAGAGGCACTTGGTAGTCTTTCTGAAGATAAAATTGATGCTTAGAGTGGGTTTCCATGATTGTATGCCAGTGTACTTTTATTACTCTAAACCCAGGAAGTTGTTCGTTACAAGGGGCTGCAGTCTTAATGTTTCACAGAAGCAGAGTTAGTCATGAGGACAGTAGCAGGCAAACTGCAGAACTTTCAACTTCATCTGAGGTGGAAAGTTGGGCCATTTTTTGGTAATGCTTCTTTGGCTCATTGACAAGCACCCAGAATCCCATGCGAGGCCCAAGATGAAATGCACAATCTATCATGTTTCTTTCTCCTGTTAGTTCTCTTTGAAATAGGAATGCCCTTTGTTAGTAGAAGAGAGGCACTACTCAAAATCTTGCTGAAAAAGACTGTTGAAGCCATGCAAGACACTGCCTACCTGAGGAAAAAGTGCAGCCAGGAACTAAGAGCAGCAAGGAACTAAGCCTGGCAAACTTCTGTTCAACACAAAGAAGATCCTATTGGAACGCCTGAATGCGGTTGCTTGGAACCTATCATTTTCAGTAATTGGTTTGGTTAACGTGCTGGACTAAATGTGATCCTCTGGAAGTAATCTATGTAGAGGCTATAACCATCTGAAGTGAGCAAGTTTCATTTATTCACTGTATTTCTAACTTGGTGTTTTCTGATGTCAATGATCTTGCCACTGGCCACTAAAATGAACAGTGGACTCAGGGGCCACTTCAAGCATTGTTGTGAGATCATGGGCATCATCAGTGTGTTAGAGTTTGAGCATTTGATCAAATGGACTATTGTTTACTGAGCACTGCAACCCATGGTCCGAGAGAAACTGGCATCTGTCAAGAATTGCCTTTATGCTCTTACCAGGACTATGTGCACTCTGTAATGGCCATTTTGTTGGTGGTGCAGATGGCTGTGAGGTGTTTAGCATGAGTCATAATTGTTTAGTATATTGGTAACCATATATGAAAATTCTAGGAATTCTGTCTGTCAGGAGAGACATTAGGTCTTACATTGGCTAGGCCCACAATGAGAGTCTGTATTTGGGTAGTCAATTGATGCAAGACTGTGATTGAGTGCACTGAATGTCTTGTTTTCTACATCTTGGTTCATCTCCTTAGCAGTTTGTTATGTGATGATGAATGGTAACATGTCGAGAGCTTGAAAAAATCTGAAGCTCATGTTTTTGCTAACTTGCAGATCATAGCTAGGATCCCTGGTTCATCTTGTGTGTGTGTTTGTAGTGTTGAGAAGTAACCAAGAACTCTAGCAATTTTCAGAGAGAACTTTCAGGGAAGCTGAGACATTGAAAGTTGATTATGGACATGTGCTCTGTTGTGTCACATGTGCCTTCTCACAGGCAATTCTTCCATTGGTCTGTGATTTGTCTATCCTTCCAGAAAAGTACCCCAGTTTTTCTTCAGAAAAAAATAGATGGGGTATCTCTCATTTGTGTGAAGAGTATGGTGAGCACTGCCCTTCTTGTTTGTAGAAATTTGTCTGAAATTGATTGAAAGATTGTTGCATGCACTTTCTTCTATATGGTATGTGTAAATGTACCACAGATGTTGCTTGACATCAGTCATCAGCTGGCAAAGAACTTGCAAATGTATGTGGAGAGACACAGAGAAACAGAAGATACCCCACGGTCCTGGAAGTTTGCAGGGGCTGCAATGTGGTGATCCATACAGCTGCCATGGTGGCCTCTTGCCTACCTTACAGCTACCAATACATCCCTGTATGCCTTCTCTTCCTCTCTTTCTTCATATCTCCTCTCTAAGACAAAAGACCCTGATGAGACCTCAACAAGATATTGACAAGACCTTTGAATTCTTGTCACAGCTCCCAAGCTACATGTGCATGTGAACTGCTGGTCTCTCTTACAATTTCCTTTGTGTGGGGAAGCATAGATTCAGGCATTAAGCCTGCGTTTTTTATTTTTATTTGTGAGCTTGCAAGCTTTCAAAATTGTTAGAACCTCAAAAGTTCTGGATTTGATCCTAGGGATCTTTGGCGTATATACTCAGGAAGCTGATTTGGGCATTGCACTGGTTTTGGCTGTTAGAGAGTGTCTATAATTCAGGAAGCAGTAGTGATAAGGATGAGAGGCTATATTGTTCATGCTTGTTGCAGTAGGATACCAGGTCAATTTTTCCTTCCATGTTTCCAGGAATTGCAATTTTAAGATGTGGGGAAGTTTGAAGCTTGCAGACAAAGGTTATACCAGGAATTGTAATTGTAAGGTCTGGGGAAGTTCGAAGTTTGCAGACAAAAGTTATACAGATGACAGATTGATCAAAGAGTGGGCCTTGGCTTGCTGAGATGCTTGCTTGTACAGTGGTAAGCTAAAATTTAAGTTAAGCTTACCTTTCAAGCTTGTTGCAGCGTTGAATGCATAATACTATTGATTTGTTTTGATTAACTATGCCTCTTGACTGCTAGCTGATAACATTACCGAGTGTTCCCATTGGTTCTGGAGATGTGACAGAAATCAGCACGAGGGTTTTTCAATCATTGTTTGCCCTCAGTTTTGAGCAGATTGTCCAATGCTTATTGACACTTGCTGTTCAGAGCTAATGATGTTGTGGGAGAAATGGTTTCTGGGTATCCTTGTTGTGCATGTCACTCTGGTGATGTGTGTCTGGTTTCTTCAGAATTGGATTCTTCTTTGCACGATGGGGGTGGTTGTAGATTTTTGTTGATTTTTTGAGTGAGTGGAGTTTGGTCTTTGCAGTTGATAGAGTGATTCGGTTGGTGCATACCAGGTTACACAAGAAACTGGGATCGGTAACTTTTCCTTCTGCCATGTTGATGATGTGGTTTTTTTCACAACCAATGGTGATAGAAATTGGAAAAAGAGGGCAGGGTGAGTTATTGCTTTGTGGCAACAATGCCTCATTTGTGGAGATTTAAACATGGCTGCCAGTTTAACATGCGCACTTGACCTCCAGCATTTTTTACATCCTGTTGTTGGCAATAGTGCTTGTTGGCCTCACAAGTGTGATTTGGGCCTGCTTCAGTCCTGGGCACTGAAACCAGATGATAACAATTTGCCTACTGTAACAAACTATGTAAGCTTTTCTAAATCTTGCACTCCAAGTGAATTTGGATATTAACAATTGGGTGCAGGTGTGTCCCTCAAATCCATGTGAGAATCTCAACCTTGTGTTGATCTCTCTCTACTGATGCATGCATTCTTGGTGTTTTCCTTAGGTAGTCACTTGACATAAAGTGGAGTGTACATGTGCAGGCAGTAGAGATCCCCAAGCATGAGTAGGGAGGGTTACTCAAGTGCAAGGGCAAAAAGAGACCGGTGTTGTGTAGTTCTTAGGTTCTAGGAGGAACTGTAGTTCTAGTTCCAAAAACATTCATGGGGCTGGTTCAAGTTTTGGTCAGGTTCCTTTTTTAAAAAGGGGACCCAGTTTTGGAATTGGTTTTTAATGTGAGGGTTAGTTTCAGTTTCAATTTTTAATTTTTTTTCAAATCAAGCCTATTCTCGGTTCTAGAGTAGGTTTTGAGTAATCTCTTGGTTAGGTTTCACAACGCCAAACATCATTAGAAACAACATTATGTGCAAAAACTTATGGTGATGAGTGCTAGGAACCATGATAAGGAGACCAATGAGCTATGAAGAACCATAACCATGAGGAGCAATGAAGGTGATAACAATGAGCATCGGTGTTGATGGACATGTAGACAAATTAATACTGGATAGGTAGACAACTTTTAGTTTTGGTTCAAATTTGGACATGATGTAGATTATTTTGAATTCTTGTTTTTTTCATTTCAAATGGGGTTTTGGAGGGAAATGGGGCAGCATTTCCTCTCCTCCCTCTTTATGTTGTGTATCATTTTTTCTTAGCAAGTTTGTGTGTTTCAAGAGCATTGATTTTGTTTGGTAGAACATGTAAAGGTTATGTTGAAGAAAACTAACATGAACTAAGGATTTGAATAACAAAAACTTGTTAATACTTGTAGGTAAAGGACTTGTGTCAGGTATGTTAGTATGTTAGTAATAAAGTTGTTAGTAGATTTGAAAACTTGTAATTAAAAAATCATTCTAATACTTGTTTTAATATGAATCACATAGAATTAGAGTTAGTAGTTATTAACAATCATGACTAGAGAAAAAGGCAACAACAATGAGCGTTAAGAACCACAATTAGGACCAATAACGCGATCATAACAAAAAAAAGGCTATTAGAAAGCAACAACAATGAACACCAAAAACCATGACCAAGAGACCAACAAGGCAATAATCATTAAGAAGAATATAGAAAGCAATGGCAATAAATGTTAGGAACCACAACCAAGAGACCAACAAGGTGATCACAACTAAGAGGACCGGGAAGAACAATTAAAAAGGTGATAGTGACGAATGCCAATAACCACAACCATGACCATGAGAAGTAAAGAAGAAGGCGACAACAATGAATAAAGAACCACAACTAGGAGACCAACAAAGCAATCACAACCAAAAACAACAAAAACGGTGATGGCAATGAATGAGGATTGATGATAAGGAGACCAACAAGGCGATCATGCCTAAAAAGGGTAACTAAAGAGGTGACAATGATGGACATTGGTAAATTCTATTTTTTACAAAACTTTTTCATTGAAAATTGCTACAAGAAAATTTGTGTTCCAAAGATATAGTTTTGAATTCTATAGAAATAAATAATAAACTTATACAATTCGTAACCATAGCAACTATTTTGTACTTCTTGCACACAATTCTTCATCAAACACACCAAATTGCATCAATGTCCTTCATGTTTCAAAACAAAAAATTATGTATGAGAATAAAAACCAAAAAAAAGGTTCAAAACTATATATCCCAAGCTCTTTTTCAATGTGGGTTCAAGCAAAATACTTTGTACATACTTGTTACCTTGTTCTTTACTTGAAAACAAAAAAAAACAATGTAAAAAACTTCTAACCTTCTTCTAGCATTTCAAAACAAATGAAATGTTTAGTTTTTTTCACAAGCATCTTTAACCTCCCTCTAGCTTAAAACAATTTGTGTTATATCATTTGGACTTAAAAAAATACCCCAAAAATATCCCTAATAATACCACTCTTCAAAGGGTTGGAGATGATTTTAGTTATGAAAACAAACTCCATTAACTAAAAAAATTATGTTAGAATGTTCACCACATCAATATTGAAGTGCTTGACAAAAAACCAAATACTTGCAAAAGCATTTCACCTACTTTCAAGTACAAGTGAACTTTATTTTTCAAATTGCCACAAATTTTAGGTCCAATTCAAGTATTTGTAGGTACTTTAAAATAACATGATTATAATAATTTGACTTTTGAAGTTCATGCAAAAAATAATTTAAAAATAATGTACCCAAAAATAATATTATTATCCCCATAAAATCATTTATTTGTTAATTATTTTATTCAAAGACCTATATATTTTGTTGCTTACACTATTTTTTATGTATACTTTACCATGCTTTCACCCATGCTCTACTTAAATTCTCCAATCCTCCCACAAATTGTTCATGGAATGAAACTAATTCAAATCTTCTTTCCAAAATAGAATTCAAATCTTTCATTACAACATCAATTTGCCCTAATTTAGCCTTTAATATATATTGATTTGTCTTAATCTACCTTTAACATTACCCTTCCTATATTTTAGATTCAATCTTTGAAATCTTATAGTTACAAAACATAAAAATTACATGTTAATGTCACTTCTACACAATTATCTAATATCTATCCTAATGATATATGGACATATGTATAGATGTATGTTTTGTACATTATGCTCTTGTTGTGGTTCGGTTGCCATAGGTTGGTGTTGAACAACGGTTTTGAGCTCTACTAGCCCATTATCCTCCACTTCTTCTATAGTAAACTCTATTGGAGAGGTTGTTATATTGTTTGTCAAAATTCCTATTGTAGTGGCTATAACATAATCTATGGAATCTTATGTAAATAACTATTCTTGTTTTTAATTTAAGGTCAAGGGTTATACCTATTGTTATACTTGCACCTCTATTGTAGGTTATAGCTTAGGTAAACTCATTTGTTGTTGTGCAACCACTTCCTTTTTGCTTCAATGACTTCCATTGATCTAATACCTTTCATTTTTGCAAGTTTTGTAAGTTCCTTAGCTACTAACTTTGAAGCTTTTCCACTTCATCTTACTTCCTATTCTTTTGGGTCAAGGTTATTTGCTCTATATTTGGAAGTTTAAATTGGGGATTGATAAATAAAATTAGGAGATGTTTCCCCATAAAACTCAACTTTTTCCTATAAAGCTTTTCATCTACATGATGTTTTGCAAAAATCTCCTCCAAGTTTATAACTATCATGTCATTTACCAAGTTCCACCAAGTATTTAATTGGTAATTGGTGTTTCCATCAATTTATGTTTAATTTAAATTGTATATCGAAGTTTTAACTCATCATACCCCTTGTAGTTGATGTCTAGAATAGTGTGGCCAAACATTTTATATTTTCCATAGCCTTTTATAGTTGTTCAATATCATTTTTCAAGGGCTTCATCGCCCTTTCATAAGTGGCATGCTCCTTGTTTTTGTTCAACACTACTTCATCTTGGGCTTGGGTTGTTTATTGCAACTTTTACTTCAACTAGTTATTTTGCTCTTCTTAGTCAAGCATAATGTTCCTTAACCTTTTATTATCTATGGCCAAAGTTTCACATTAAGTTGCATCTTTGTTTTTTTATACTTCAAAGCTCAAAATTTGTCATCCTCTTTTTTTAGTGTATACTATAACATGTCCCTTCAACTTTGATCTTCTCTAGTGCTTTGACTTCTATCTCTAAATTGTGTCTTGTTCAAGTTACATTAAAACATTCCATCTATGCTTTAGTGATTTGTTGTTCTTTTACTACCAACTTTTTTTTTCCTTTGTAGCTCTTATGTTGTCAATTGTTATTTCAACAACTCTACCTCCTAAACTATAGCCTTAAATTGGTTTTTCATTTGCTATTTATCCATTTCCACTTGCTATTGTTACAATTTAAGCCTTGATATTTCCAAAATTACAACATTCATTTGTTTGATGTATTGTGCCATTTGTTGAAACATATTAACAACCTTTTCATGATGTCCAATGTCATGTCCTAAAGATTTTACCATTTTTGGAACATGGAACAATAGAGTTTGCATTAGAATTATCTCTAGATGATGGATTAAAACTTTTGTAGGCAATGAACTATGGTTTTCCTTCAAAGAATCTTGTAGAGGATCTTGGTTGATCCTTGTGTGGAAATACATGTTCAAGTATTACATGCACCTATGGTTCATCTTTTATTTTCACTAGTTGTGGTGGTGACAATTGTTGTTTTCAAACAACAAAACTTAAAAATCACTCCTACTCGTTCTTGGCTTGCATTTCTTCCTTCTATACAATCTATGGTTGCACTAGTGGCGATCTTGGCCTTTCTTTTTGATCCTATGGTTGAGATTGACATCAATGTTATATGTTGTTGTGGCCTAAGGTGGATGCTCCATAACACATTGCATGGATGTTTTCTTCCTCTTGAAAATTATAACATTTGTATCTTCTTCTTCATCAAATTGAAGTAGTGCTTCATGTATAGCTTTCTACCTTTTTTATTCCATTCATCGATCAATTCCAGGAATTTGGTTTGATGATTTAAATAGTCATTTTTTTTTACAATCTATCCTTTAGCTTTGTTGAACTTTGTGGTTTGGTTGTAGGTTGTTTTTGCACCTTAGATGTTATTAATTATGGTTACTTTATTGGTGCATTAGGAAATCACATTTGCATCAAGACTTTAATGAAAAGTGCAAAATTGCAAATATTCTTTTTGAACTTCACCTTACCGTTCATTTCAATCATTTTGCTCTAAGACTTAATCCATTTGTCAAGTTCCTTGAACAAATTTTTGTACGTAGTTTTAGCCTAGTTTATTATCTACCTTCATAAGAGAAATTATATTTTTATTTCTAAAGTAACATACCTTGTTCCTTTGGTAAATCAATTAAATGATTGCAAGAAACTTGATGTCATAAGGTGACTTCATTTTACTCACATTCCATTGTTCTGAACTAATGTAAGAACCATGTAATGCACTTAAACATGCTTTTTATAATTGCTTTATTTTCTTACTTTTGTCCCTTCCATTTGTTGGTTGAGATTTTAGAGAATTCTTCAAGGATGTGTTTATTTACCATTACTGCCTTGTCCTCAATTTAGGCAATGATATATTCCCCTTATTGTTTTTCCCACATGTTGAAAAACTCCATTCATGATGCATGGTGTGGGGTTTTCCATTGTATTTCAAACAACCCAACTAGCCCTACTTGATTAGCCCACTCTCTTTTACTCACTCCCTTGTTCACCCACATAATGATTCATTCCAATTGTAGAATATTATTCTATTTCGAAGGAGTAAACATGTATTTGTTTGATTCTTTTAAAAGAACTAAAGAAACATGCTTCATTGTCCCATGATTTGAGCCATGGTCTAACAATTTAGTTTCTTATTTTGGATCAAAGCACACTTCACCCTTTAAAAATTGTAATCACAAAAACAAAAATTCTACATTTGGTTTTTTTGGGTACATGTGGATATTGATCACATGTTGGATTATTTTGTTCATATAAAGTATATTGCATTAACTTTAGACTTAAACTAGTTTATTTAAAAAGAAACTGCAATAAACATTTATGAATTTGAACATATGAAATATATATGTGTCGAAACAAATACGTCACAAAGTATGAAAAATTGCAAATATACTTCAAAACTAAGGTTATGAGTGGAATTTTGTAGTGAATTTTTTGGTGGCAAATGATATTGATATACATCATCTAAATCTAAGACCATTTAAAAGTTCAAAAATTTTAGTTGAAAATCCATTCAAAAAATTTATTTTTGACATTTTTTGAACAATAAATGTATAATAATTTTTTTTGGGGGGAAAAAACCATTATGTTAAGAAAAAGGAGGGGATTTTATAGGTGGGCATTGTATTATTGTTTCATTTTTCTTCAATTTGGTAATGTGTCATGAACCACTAACATGAAGTGCCATGGCCATTGAAAAAATGTACATTATGCACTGTATGCACATTGATTTTATCCAATCCTTCTCATTTAACCATTGGATCAAGTTTAATTTTGACTCAAAATGAGCTTTGAGTTCCAAAATGACATTTTAAAGTTTTTTTTTATGTTTAGGATTTCCAAAATATGCCATCAAAATTTCAATTTATTACACATCTATCATATTTGTTATACATCATTTTTTTGGGTGAAAAACTTGTGGTGAATAGTGGTTCACCCATAGTGTGCTTTCACCTCTTTTATAAAAAGAAGAAAGATGAATTGAAGTAAGTGAACCTAAATATTGTTTCTTAGGTTTGTCTTTTGATGTTTGTTATGATATTGGTTATGATGGTCTTGTAGAAGATGGTGCTTCTATCTAAAAATCTTGTTGTTGCAAATTGTTTTCTTCCTTTAATTAAAAAATTACCACTTTAAATTGTTTGCACTTTTGAACATGTTTGCTTAGGAAAAAATTGCAACCACACTTTTAGAGTTTTTTTTGGTTCCTTGTGCTTGATGGAATGCTTATTTAGTAGTATACTTTAGTTCATAACCCAAAGATGATGTTGGGGATCGAATTTGTAATGGCACCAAATTTGTAATTTGTGAAATTCATGTTACTTATTTTTTTCACATTGTTACTATGTTTGTTTTCTTAATGATTTTTCTTCTTTTTCACACTACTACCATGCTTGTTTTCTTACTACTTCACATTCTTTTGCTTGGCGTTGCAATTTTTCAACAAAACACTTCTCATTCATGTTGGTGTTTATAGAAACAAAATACAAATGACAACAATAACAACTAAATTGTTCATGGCAATGATTACCATTGTGTTTTACACATAACTACCCACCAAAACATTTGTTATCTTGTTCATTTAGGGTTAGTGTTTGAAGAAGACCTAGACCTTTTTTTGCACTTTTTCATTGATGATGTGGACTGATCCTAGAACAATATGAGTATGATGTACATCCACCACATGTTGTGAATGATCAATAGCTATATACAAACCTATTGCTAATTCATGCTCTACATCATCATCATCCTCATCATCCTTAATAGTCTAATTACCAATCTCACTAAAATCATTATGACCTTCCCAATAATTGGTTTAAGAATATCTAACTTTGTACTTCCTAATTCATGTATTTATATGGTTTCAATTTGTTTACATTCACCAACATAAGGTTAGAATCAAACTTATCCATAGTAACAAATAATATTGTATTGTTAGGTTATAAACTATATTGTGTAATGTGTAAGGTCCAAACCAATTCGTAGGGAACTTTCCGAGTTGGGTTTTGTTCTATGGGAAACCATAGAACAAAATCACCAAACTTGACCTACTTTTCTGAATGATGTTATTGACTCCACAAAACTTTATTTCATTTTTTAATTCATGTAGTTTTTAAAATTTGTAACCTATCACCATGTAGTTTTTTAAGGTTAGATATTTTATTGGTTAACATTCGTATTGCATTTACATCCTTATAGTCCCCACTAATGATTGGTAGAATATTCTACTGGCATGAATGGATTAGTCTGTAAACTAGCTGATATGTAATATACTTTGTATTGTATGTTGTTATATATGAGAAAAATATAATGGGAAGGTGTTCATGCCAAATTGTCTTGCTATTGCTAACTAGTTTTGATTATCAATGTACCAATGACCTTATTAGTTGAGTTTGCCTACCCATTTCGCTATGGATAATAGGTGGTAGAATACACACATTTCAACATAAAATGGTTAGTTACATACTTAATTATATCATTAATAAAATGTTCACCTTTGTTAGTAATTATGGTTAATGGACACCCAAATTTGGTTAATATGAACTCATATAAAAACTTTGTTGTAACTCCAACAATGTTAGTGCATAAAGTTTTCACCTCAACCCACTTAGTGGCATAATGTGGCCACCAAAATATATTTGTTTCTTATATAACATCCAACTGGTTTAATAAATCCAATAAAATTAAATCCCCATTTCATAAATGGTTCCTTTAGAAATGTAGTACCAATTTTTTCAAACTTTGTATGACAAGTCCTCCTGTTCATTGGCAAACATCATAAGATCTTAAAAAAATCAGTTGCATCTCTAAATAGAATTGGCCATTTTGTCACATCAAAAGTTGTTTCTTTGTTTTCTTCGAGTGGTTTTGCATAGAGAAATTGAAGTTGTTTGCAACTTGGCCTACCTCATGCGACAAGCTGCTAATTGCATAATGTCTCTACCTTAACATTCAAGAATATTATTGCAAGTGTTATATTAAGTGAGATATGTAGGTCATTATTCTTTCATCATTATTTTTGCCTTATTATTATTGTCAATATCTTTTAGAGATCTATTTATTTTACCTATGTGATAGTATTGTGGGACATAATTTGGGAGTTTGAATGCAAATTATATTGGTTTATGGTCAATTCAATAAGCTTCAACAAAGCATTGCTGAGTGGGTGCATTTGTCCATATGTGATTAATATGGGAGCCATAAATTGTTGTAATTTTTAAAAATTGAAGTTCCATTGAATATTGGTCCATAAAACTTCAGAGTTCAAACATATTAATATTGAAATCACCAATTATTATCGTGGGACAAGAAATTGGCATTAAATCCAAAAACTTTTGAAGGTGAATTATGAACATTGACAAGGATAATAATGAAGGTCTGTATATTATTATTATATGAATAGCCTTTCTTGTATTTGCATTGAATGTTGTTGCAATATACTTGGCCCCTAAAGATGTAAAAGTTTCATGTGATGATAAGGTTGTGAAATTGTCATATATAATCATTGTACCATTTCGACCATTTACACTAATCATTGAATGTGTTATTGTATCAATGTTCAAAGATGTATTATTAGACATTAATGTGTTGAAATGTGTTTCATAGAGGCACAATATGCGAGTTGTTTTGAAATTGTAATCCAAGAAAACATCATTTTAATGTAAAGGCAATGATCTAGTATTGAGAGAATAAATTAGTACACATGAATCATGAAATATATATGGTTTGGGGACAAGTACATCCCATCATGCAATGGTTTGCAATCGGCACATCTCCATGGCAACAATTGGATCAATTTGAAAATTTTCATTTGCAAAGGTTGTAAAAGGTAAAAAATTCCTTTTTCTTAACATGAGAAAATGTTGTATATGTCAAATCAAGTTTATAAACATTAATAGGATCAAATGTTAAATAATCAAGTGTTAATCCTTGTGCTCAATGTATAATGCATGCTAAAACCAATTGAATGGGATATTATGTTCTTGTTATAATGTGAGAAGAATTTAAACCAATGTGAAAAATTTGGATATGGGTTCTATTGGTGTCCATGTAGGATGTATTTCATGTTCATACAAATGTGCATTCTTTATTCTTGTGAATTGACCACATTTGAGATCATTAAATAATATCCATATGACTTCTTATGAATTGAATACTTTAGTTGATCCTTGGAATTTTCCATTTGCACCATTTACAAGACCATCATGTGTTGCATAATTTCCAACACAAAGTTCAACCAACATATTTTTATTTACTTGAACTTTTTAGTGCAGTCCTCATGTGAAATTTGCATCATTTTGTAATTGAAATCATTGAAGATATGTATCATGATGTTTATCTTGTGCACACAATATGAATACATCCCCTTCATTTCGAAAGAAAGTTGATTCATTATGTTTTTGTTTTGCTTCATTCATGTAAAAAAATAAGAAATTTTTAGATCATTTGGCGATGTACAAAAACATTGATCATTTATGGTATCCACATCTAATTGTGTAGCAGTTTGAAATTAGTTTAAGATGTTAATGAATTGTTCATCACTTTGGCACATGACTTGTTTCAATTCATAACATTTAATTTTTTCTATTCAAAATTTTGGGGCTAAATTATCAATGTTGTTTGCATTTAATTTTGAAAACTCCTACATCATGAATTAACTAAACTTGATAAAAATCCCTAGTGATAATTACATCAAGATTTCCAAAGAATTTGGTGTGAACACATTTGATTGATCTTAATAGAATATCAATAAATATTAATATTCTTTTTCCTATTAATGAAATTTCATCTACTACTATTAATTGTAATTGGTCATATTTCTTAATTAAATTATCTAATTGTTCTAAATTTAATGATGGCAAATCTTTACAATTATGTGGTATAAAAAGACTTGAATGAATTGTAGTTCCATCAATGTTAAATGTTGTTTTTCCAATATATGCCATGAGCAAAACTGTTTTTAAAAAAAGGGTTTGAATGAGGATGTCTATTATAAAACATATCAAAGTTTGAATTAAAAGCATTAATGTGAAAGTTTTACATGTACCAACATCTCCAATAATGAATAAATGAATTGGTTCATTTGGATTTTTTTTTTATACATGACATCATCAAATATAAGATGTTCATTATTCATTTTTTAAAGTAATGAATGGAATTCATGGGTAGGCATAATTTGGTCTTGAACATCAATATTGGTTGAATCAGGAGTAGTCGAAACACCTATACATGGGTTAACACTATATTCATTACAAATGTGATATGGTTCCACTCCAATACAATCAGTAATATTTTGTGAAGAAAACCCAATATCTACATTAGGAAATTTATCCATCCATATGTTAGTGTCATGTTTTGTTGTTAATTCAAGAGCTTGTGATTCTACGTTTTCCCAATTTGTTATGTATGCATTATTATTATCAAAATTATATATAAATGTTTTTCTTAATAAACCGATTTGTATTTCATGCATGCTATATGCTGCATTCCATTTGGAATTGTCACCTTTGAGAGTATGTTCATTATCAAAGAAAGGAATAAATAATAATAATTATTTTTTAGTAATTTTTTGAGTCCTAATGATCATTATAATACACACAACAAATTATATGAGAAAAATGTTAGATAAATAGTTAAGTCTTTTGATGTATTCATCAATGAATGACAAACACATAATATCTGTAGAATCCAAATGAAATGTTTTAAATGATGCAACATTTTTTAATACAAATGCATGTTCTTGTAATGGGGATGTATGAATTTAAATCTTTTAGATGCATGTACAATGGTATAGACAACACAATATATGTAACTAGTTGTGTTGACATTTATTGAACATTAAGAAAAACATTTCCCATCATTCAAATGTGAGTGATGTGCTTCAATTTTGTTTTCATTACAACTAATAATTATATTTTTCAACCCTTTTGTCATTGTTTTATCTATTTTTGTTAGATAAGATGTGCAATAACTAACTGGAGCATAAGGGTCAAATATGAATTGAACATCTGTGTTTGCTTCCCAAAGATTTCCAGCATGAATACCAAAAGGATTTATTCATATGTCTTTACATAAACTTTGTAGAAAAAAATTGGTTTTTAAACATTTTATTCATAATGCATTGATGTATGTCTCTTTATCTATAGAAATCAATTTTAGTAATGTGCTAAATGACATAGATGTTGTTTGTAAATCGATTTTATTAAGTTCCTTGAAAATTCTTTTGTTAATTTCACCTAAATGAACCCTTTTTTAAGGGGCTAAAGATTCCATTGAGAATGGTTCAAGAATTTGTGTCTTTTCCATAGGAGGCCATGGAAAATTAAATCAACAAATAGCTTGATTTTTCTTCATACAAGTCTTTTTGTGACAATGTGTTTGAGCTTCACGAAGATTGGGTGCTAGTTTATTATTATCACATAATATATATCTGTCCACAAAGTTTTCAATTGCATTGTTTGAATCCAAACCATAAATTGGTGCATTTGCAACCCATAAAAGTCCATGGTCATGTTGACTTCCATGACTTTGAAATTATGTAACAAAGAAAAAACCTAATAAATGCCCAAAAATGGAATTATCTTTCATACACAATGTATGAAAAGATCTCATACAATGATCATAATATCATGCACATGTAATAGGATCACATTGTATAATATTTGTAAAATGTTTGGGTTTTAATTTGTCAAAAGGAATGTTAAGTCCTAATTTTTTACTATTTAAGTTATATAAACATTTTAATAAAGGAAGTCATTTACTTTTAGCAATAGTAAATGTAATAAATTTTTTTGGGGGACCTAATTGTCAAATCATTGCAAATACATCTTTTTTTAATCAACTTAGATAATTTGGTGAAGTACGTAGTTTTGAAAGATCCATATATCCTAGATTAAAATGTAAAATAACATCCAAATTTGGTTTATTTATGACATCACGTGCTTGAAGTTGATGTCCAAGGAGTTTCCCTTTATGTATGCACACCCAAGATGAAATAATGGAATGAATCAATATTTTAATAATTTAAAAAAATAAATGGTATATGTGTGGCAAAATTATGATTTTTATGTAAGAGTTCCCATTGAACAATCATTTGATAAGACATTTTTATTCCTTGGTTGATATGAGGTTATCCAAAAAACAATGTAGGAAAGTTCAATTCTTCACAATGAGGATATTGAAAAAGGCCTAATGATTTAAAATCTTGGCTTGGTGCCACAATTACAACATTTTCAAAATAATCATATATTTGTTTAGAAGATAATATGTTTTGCACATAGTTTGTGGCATGCTGCTAGTATTAGAAGATAATCTATCCTCCATGATTTGTCTTTCGTTTAATGGACTCTCTGGTCCCAAATGGATGTAAAATTGTAAACAATAAATAACACCATTATATCTATTAATATGTCTTGTTCTTGTTATTCAAATCTATCTTCATTATTATGGTCACATGATTCATCATCATCTACATCACAAGAAACATTAGTATTGGTTTGCATTAATAATGTGAACATATCAAACCAATGTGGATGAATTGTTATTCCAGAATTTTCATATAATGGCATGTTGAAAAGATCATGTAATGCCAACATAATGAGGTTAAGATAGACAATACTTATTAAATATGGTGATTTATATTCCATTTGTCTTTTTAATGATAGACCAATTGTTGCTTCATCATGAGGAAGACAAGGTAATATTGCGGTGTTTGCACACTACAGTGACCTTATATGGATGTCACAATGGTAATTTTTCATGTATTCCCTAAATACAAGAAAATAAATAAAATAAAATTCATTGAAATAATAGAAAAAGGGACTCACTTATCTAAAGCTATCATAATCAATCTTCTAAGAATGAAAAAATCAAATCAAAATTGTGGATAGCCAATAAATAATGGACTTTTGAATTTTGCCCACACTTTTTGTCACACCTGCAAAACTTATGGATATGGATTTTTATATTACAATGTATTAGTCTTATGTGTTTGAAACTTTGGGATATTGGATGAATCATTTTTCAGAAATTATCTATTGGATGAATTGAATGTGATTTTAATTTATTATGTTATGGACTTTTTAAAATTTCAAAAATTGTAATTATTTTATAAACCTTTTAAGCACTTAAAAATAATTATTTAAAAAATTTCTTTTGTGATATTTTTAATATGTCTTATAGCATCATGATTTGAAATTGGAAATGGAAAAGAATGTTACTTTCAATATCATCCAAATATTCATATTTTAAATCAATTTTCAACTACACTAGACTTTGAAAAAGACTTTGAAAAGGGACTTTAATCTGCCAAAATTATGACACCTTAGTGTGATTTCATCCATTGATTGGGTAGAATTAATATTGGATGGAACATTTATAATACTTCCTTTTATGTTATATTATCCATAAACTTGGAGTTGTCAAATTTGAACAAATGTTAAACAAGTTGATACTAATAGTTCTTCTAACTCATTTAATTTGTTTACAGAATATATGTCATTATTCAATTTAATATTTGAAGGAATTAAAAGCTTTGGTGTTTTATTTTTATTTTAAAAAAAAAAACTTTTACACAATAATGGATTTTTTTCTTGAAGTGGAACATGTAAAGAATATTTTTGAATCATGGATTTTATTTTTTTATTTTAAAAAAAAAAAGCATAGTTGATGACAACACACACATGGATGAATGGGTGTATCCAATAATTTTTAAAAAATTTATCATGATGAGGTGAAGGATTTTCCAATGTTGTCAAAATATATGATGTATTATATTTGAAGTCAATGTATTATGAACATTAATAGTTGAAGATGGTTGATCAATGTGCAATGGTTCCACAAGGTTATTGCATGTAAATATGTCAAATTGTGGATTTTCGTGTGAATGTTGTTCAAGAAAATGTGTTTATGGAATGTCATTAAGGCCAACATTTGTATTTGTTGATGTTTCTATGTTGTTTAAACAAGAGTTAATATTTTTTACAAGATTTACATTTTTTTTATGAAGGTGACGTAAATGAGTATATACTTGAGTGAATCTTAATTCTAAGGTGAAATTGTTGATAAGAAATTTGTTTGCTATATCTTTTAAAGTGGAAGATGGAAATGTAATCATTAAATTTTCTAATTGCTCATTGTGCATGAGTTTCCAATGGAAATGTTTAGGTTTTTCAATCACATTTTCATATGATACTTCAAATTTTTGTTTTTGTGCATGCATATTATCATCAATTCCATACAAAGATAGAGATCATTTTGACCTTGTTGTTTAATGGACATTGTTGTTGGTTGGTTGGTATGTTTTGTTTGTGTTAACATGTTTTGGTCTACTTCCCATGAGGCATTGTAAAAAATGATTGGTTCATAATGCCCATTTATAACATTTACCATGTCATCATGATAAAATAATTATAATGTGCTATTGCTTATGAAATCATCACCTGCTTGAAACCACATCACACAATTTTTTTTTGACCAAACATGGATGGGCCTACTATGTAAATAATTTGCCAAACAAACCATGGCATGATTATCATCCCATAAACCTCCAGAATTGACACTTATGTTCATTTTTTGAATATCGGTTTGTAGAAAATTTATACCATGATCTTCATACAATAAAGAAACATTGAAATGAATATCAATCAAATTTTGAATTTGGGGGTTAATGGGTTGTTGAAGGGATTATGCAAAATGGGTCATGCATTGAATTTGAAGTTGAAGTGAAGTTTGGGAATAATGAAGTAAAAATGCTAAAGAATCAAACAAACAATCACCATGTACAAAATGATACTTTTGAATTTGTTGAAGATGGTGACCATGAAGCACAAGATCAATGTTCATTATGAGGTCAATAAAAAAGAAAGGAAAATAAAAATATTCTTGTGTTTATGTAACTTGATTAATGGGAGAAGCTTATGTTTTTCAACAAAATAATACAATGACAAACCCAAAATAAAGTTTAAAATTAGTGGCTACAAAGCTACTTAAATGTTAATTAACTAATGTATGAAGCAAAATCAAGAAAAAGAGAAGGGAAAATGTTGAGGGGAAAAAGGAAAAAAGAAAAAAGAAACCTAGTCCATAATGTTAGTTAAGTAATCCTTGAGAAAAAAACAGAAAAAAAAAGAAAAAAAAGGGGCAACGGCCCAATATTAACTAGTTGAAACATCACCAAATGCACTATTCACCAAAATGCCATTAATTTGGAAACTTTAGTTTTACAAACTAATTTTGAATTCTAATAATGGTATAGTTTCTCGGCAAGATAATGGAATATTAACAAACATAAAAATTGGGGCAAAAAAAACCCCTAAACAATAAAGATAATATGGAGTGAAATATATGGTGGTATGTTGGTATGTGGTGTGTGATATGTGGTATGGTGATAGGTATTGAAAATGTGGATATTTTTGTCAATTTTTTGGTAAAGTCAGAAATGAAGTCAGAAATCAACAATAAGGAAAAAATATGGTCATATTGAAACTTTAAAGGTGTGGCCTTATAATATGTAGTAAAAGACCTATTTACATACAAAAATAGTGAACTACATACAAAATATTTCGATGAAAGCAAAATCTCAAAAAAGTTTAAGCACAAGAAGAATCTCCAACAAGTTCTTTAGCAACCTTTACAACAACTTCTTGAGGTTGGAATTTCTCATTGTATCCAACAAGTTCCCCAATTGAATTCAAGTGGAAAGTACCAAAAACTTTCATATCTCCAAGGACCTCGATCATGGACACTATTTCACTAGAATATTTTGCCATAAAATCCTTTTCTTGGAGTTTGAACAAGGGAATCAACCAAGGAGTTTTGACATGGGAAATGCATGGTGGACCATCAACAACCTCAATTGTGGTATTGATGTGAATATCAAAAGCATATGCTATAGCAACTTTACACAAATTGTAGAAATACAACTTGTTAGAAGGTTATCGATAAATATCATTGAGTTTGCATTTGGAGCAAACTCATTTATAGGACAGATTAGAAGAATTTATGATCGTCAAACACTCGTCAACCTAATAAAAAAATTAAGTGTTAGAAAGCTGAATATCTTAAATTAGATCAAATTAGATCAGAATATAAGAAAATTATAATGAATTAAAATAGATCAATTCTAACATATTAAAGTACAATGAAAAAGAATAAAATGAGATTAACCTTGCGAGTTATGGCATAATTAAGTTTGACATGGAAATTGAAAACCTCTTCCAACATTTTTTGCAATGAAACTAATAGCACTAAGACAGTGATGGATGAAGCAATGGTGAGCACATCGCCCTTGTTGTTATAAGAAATATTTTTCATGATGCAAAATGCAGGTAGGGTAAACATGCCCCTCCCACCGGTCATCACCCAGTAACCGAACACCCCTCTTGTGCAGATTAATGTCAATGAATGGTCGTAGTGCTTTGTGCAAGCATTTGAATGCCACCCTATGATGAAACCCTAGTCTTGAAAAAATTGGTTTGGTTTTTTATATATAATTCAAATGAAATCTTTTTTTTTGTGTGTGTGGTTATGGGCATGGGAAAAAAACAATAACAAAAAAAAAGGCATAGTGTCATATGTAGTCATGTTTGGTTATGGGAAAGGATGAGGACATTGTATGTGTAATCATGTTTGGTTATGGTAGAGGACCAACCCATTGTAATGCACATACTTGGGTGGGTTTAAGGTTTGGTTTAACTCTTTTTAAGAGAACTAACATAAACAAAATGCAAATAAAAGATTGATTGTTTGGTTATGGGGGTTTAGGCTCACATTAAAGGGCATGAAATTGCTCATTAATAAACCCTAAACATAACAAGGATACAATGCACAAGGATAAACAAAGGACATCCTTTCTTTGAATCCTTCAAGGCACCACATTTATTAGCCTAAAAGGAGAGTCCCCAAAGATTCTTATTATGCATAAAAATTGAACATTCCCTCCCAAAAAAAATGGGGGGGGCACAAATCAAAGTTTAAATTGTAACAAAACTTACATCAAATGAGTAGGCTACATCATTTTCTATTTTTAATTTAAACTCCAAGTATATCCTTCCTACGAGTTAGGGTAGAAGAACAGTTCCAAGTTTATTTAAAATTCCTAGGTCCTAATGCTATAATGATGAGGAATTTTGATCTGCCAATGCCAATAGAACATGTAGATTACAATAGTCCAAGTTTGAGAGTTTACTTGCAAAAAATAAGCCTCAAAGAGAAAGTAAAACAAGTAGAAGAGCAAAAACTAGGGTTCAAAAATAGATTTGCAAAAGGTGAAAGTAAAGCTTGTAGAAGAGGGATCAACATTAGACATACAAGTTCAAATTGTAGACTAGATTTACATTTAGAGGTTCCAAAAATATTTGGATTACCATTGGATCCAAAAATCCATAGTTCAAACCGTTACATCAAAATGAACTTCATGAGAGCTAAAGATCAATTAAGTCATATCAATCGCTTTTACACATTTCTCCCCATTACATGCACAACAACAGAAAATGTTGATTTAGATTGGGATGATTTTGTAAAATTTTATAAGTTATTATACTCTATTACAAAAATCTCTAAACATGTTATGGCGAAATTTCTAGATTTACTACATTTTCTAAATTCTTGGGTTGTTTATAGGGAAGAAAAATACCATTGGTGGCGCCAAAATGCATTACACCAAGTTGTTGGAGGTTGGGACCAGGAACAAATAAGTAATCATGAATTTAATAGTCCCTTGTAGGAGATGAAACAACATGTTGGATTTGCAAGCAGCAGACCCTGTAGCTAACAAGGAAAATATTCCCTTATTCCTAACCCACAAAGAAAAAGATTAGCACCACAGTTGAATCAAGTGCTCCAAAAACCAAAAGAGGCATGTGGACATATGAAACATTAAAAACAGCAATGGATGTTGTTGAGAGAGGGACACATTCCTTAAAGAGGGCCATCAAGTCATGGAACATCCCAATGATTTCCATTGTTGACCACCTAAATGGAAAAACCAGATCTAAGAAAATGGAGCCAAGAAGTGTGCTTATAGAAAAAGAGGATGTTGTAGTGATCAAGTGGGCTTTAAACATGCAAGAATGTGGATTGTCCATAAGCCTACAACAATTGAAGATGAAGGTTGTAAACCTAACACAAACAAGGGATACACCATTATGAGATGGAATACTAGGCAATAGCTAGTGGTATTGGTTCAAATGGAGACACCTAGAAATGAACATTCAACAAGCAAAAGGATTTGAAGTTTCTAGAGCACAAGGACTAACACCTGCTTCTTGTAATTCATTTCACACTAACCTGCAGGCACTATATAACCAACACAATTACATTATACATCATGTATGGAATTCAAATGAAACATGAATTTAGGCTAATAAACAATTTGGAGCAAGGGTTCTAGTTAAAAGAAGATCAAATGCAATTTATAGCACCATCCTCAAGTCTCAGGGGTGGTTAACTATAAATTATGTAGTAAATGCCATAGGAGGTGTTTTACTAGGGTTTTACATTTTCAAAGGTGAAAGACTATGAGATGATTACATCAAACCTTACAAACTAGGAACTTGCATGGCAATGCAAAAAAAAGCTTGGATGACTTCTTTTTTATTCAAGGAGTTCTTAACTTTCTTCAAGAAATTTGTTCCAGGTGGAGTGACATTTGTTAGTTTTGGATGGGAATGGCAATCATGTTACTTTAGAAATAATAAAACATGCACAAGAGTTTAGGTTAAACATGATTACCTTACCATCTCGTACATCACATGTTCTATAACCATTGGATGTGTTTTATTTCAAACCATTTAAAACAACATTCAGAAAGGTCAGGGATGTAGTTATGTCTAGAAACAATCACATGGAACTAGATAAAATCATTCTGGCTAGATGGGTAGACCGGACCATATATCAATCTCTCATAAAGAAAAACATCAAGGTTGGGTTTAAGGTTGTAGGTATTTGGCCCTTCAACCCCAAAGTAATGGATAACAAGACTCAACCTTCAAAAATTTACACTACAACAAGCATCGATAACCATGGAAATGATCAAGAGGAATACACATCAAATGAACAAACTAATCACAATCAAAATCAACAATGGAGGGAGGAATTTGTTGTTGCGAAACTTTTCCATATAGCTGAAACATCAATCCATCAAACAACATTTGAATCTCATCCTACCAACAGGTTAGAATTTGACCAATGCTATTATGTAGACATGCTTCAAAGCCTTACTGTGATAGAAGAGCAGTTAGAGGAGATTGTAAACCTAGATGAGGTTATTCTTGAGTTGGTGCAAAAAACCCAAAATCCTCCAAATCTGACTTAGGAAGCCATGAGGTTGCACAATTTGCTTTCATTACTTCATTTACCTCCAAGACGCACAAGGGGAAAGGAGCCATTGGTTGATTATTTTCAATCACATGTTGTGACTTTTGTTAAATATCTAAACATTTTAAAGAGAAAAGCCATGGATAAGGCAACTACAGAGGAAATTAGATGGTTTAGGGGGGAAAAAAAAAAGGATAAACGAGCGAAAGCACATTAGGTGTCACAATTTCGGTGGATTAAAGTCCTTTCCTAATGTAGTTGAAAACTAGCTTAAAATATGAATATTTAGATGATATTGAAAATAACATTTTTTTACATTTCCAATTTGAAATCATGATGTTATAAGACATATAAAAAATATCACAAAATAATTTTTTTAAATAATTTTTTTTAAATGCTTAAAAGGGATTTTTAAATAATTATAGTTTTTGGGATTCATAAAAGTCCATAACATAATAAGTTAAAATCACATTCCATTTATTCAATGGATCTTTATTTTTTGAAACATAGTTCATCCAATATCCCAAAGTTTCAAACACATAAGACTATCACATTGTACGATAAAAGTTCATATCCATGAGTTTTGTAAGTGTGACAAAAAATGTGGGCAAAATTCAAAAGTCCATTACTTATTGGCTATCCATGATTTTGATTTGATTTTTCATTTTCAAAAGGTTGATTATGATAGCTTTAAATAAGTGAATCTTTTTTAATTATTTCAATGATTTTCATTTTATTTTATTTTTTTGTATCTAATATATATAGGAAAAAATACCATTATGACATCCATGTAAGATCACCGTAGTGTGCAAACACCCAAACGAACCAAAAGAGTAGCAAAGTTGGGAACTATAGCAGATAAAGTAACTATTAAAATGGCTAAAAAACATCTTAGAGCACAATTTATTACAACTTGGACTCCATCGACTATCAAGAGGTTGGTGATAGATTTCGCTAGAACTTTCAAGTAAGCTTGTAAGCAAATCCATGTAGGTACATGGGTGCCAATCTTGGATGCATAACTTGGGTTCAACAACAAGCTAAGTAGCAAACACAAGCTAAACAACAAGTAAGAAAATGTTGAACAACAAGGTTGCTACCTTTTGATGATTAAATAAGAGGGATACATATGGTCACCATTGGGACTAGAACCGAAGGAGAACTTGATCTACGATCATTGGAGCGTGAAACAAATAGAAGCACCTCAACAACACCCATAAGAATGGAAGATTAGAATATGCTTCAACATTACCGAAATTTTGAGTTCAAAGTTTCAAAAACATGTCCAGAAGACCAATGCAAGCCACAACAATGATGGAGTTTTAAAGTGAAAGTTTCAAGAACATGTCCATACAACTTGAATAAGTTTCAGCAACATTCAAATTTCACGCTCAAATGCATTTGATGTGCTATTCCTATTGATGTGTTTTTTTTTTGACACTATCATCTACCATGTGATGCATTATTTCTTGCTTCTTCTTTGTTACAAACTGTTAAAAAAACCCATGCCCATTGTTCCAAGTGACAAATGTCCACGAAAACCTGCATTTGCTGGCATCAAACCTTCAATAACCATCATTGTGGTAGAAAGTAAGAGTAGAAAGTTCATGCTTTTACCTAACGACTATGTAAGAAAACTTGCACCCAGTGTGGAGCCATATTTCCTAGTGATAGGTGTCCAAAAAATCCAATGCCCATAGACATGCAATGGGTTTGCCATGCCCACCACCACACCCACAGACTTGTGGTGATTTGGTGAAAAAGAACTTCTACTCCCATTATTGTTGATTCGTAGCTTTAGATTTTGTGAAGATCCTAGCCACATGTTCAAAACTAAATGGTTATTTTGTAAATCTATGGGTTTGAAACTTTCATATATTTTGATGATAAGATAAAAGACGTCTATAAAAAAAGATATCCTTGTTTGGTTATAATTGAGTAAGTAAACTCTCTTCAACTCCAATTTATTTGAAGGTTTTTTTTTGTCATTTTTTACCACCAAATCTTTAGAAGGGCATAAGTTTTTCAATTTTGATGCAATTTAGATGATTAAAAAGGTGTTGGGTGCACCTTCTACTCTTCTACACTTTATTTTTAGACTTTAGAAACAAAAGAGGCACCCAATAAAATTCAAAGTTGACTAACACACTAACTGTTTAGTCATTGACCTATTTACCCTATTTTTTTCTGAAACTATTTTGCCAAATCATGGAACTCAACATGAAATGAAGCAACCAAATTCACCTACAACTAAACAAATGCACCATAAGTTCAAATTGGAAGAAACCAAAAGCAATGTTTTTTGAAAACCTTGATTTTAAAAAACTTACAATTTGAATGTCTTATAGATTGTTCCTATTAGCAACCACTAGTTCAAACTTGCTATTAATCTCATCACGCACTCCAATAACAACAAAAGCAATGGTGGTTGTAGCAAAGGGTTAGAACATGCAAAGGGAAAAGTTATGAATGGTGTCTTTTGGCAGAAAATGCAATTTCACAAGAGGATCAAATGTTGGAATGGTTGTCACTTTTATGACTCTAGAAAGTTCAATTGTCCAATTAGAATCTCTATTGTCATAATCTGGTTTGATATTCATAGAAAAGTTTTCTAGCTGTCAAAAACAACTTTTGTTTTGATCAAACCTCCTTTAGTGTTGATGTTAATGATTAAACCCAATGACATTTACATGAGGATATGAAAAAGCCACAAATTTAGAAGGAGATGTAGATGAAATTAATGAGTTTCCATAAACATTCAAAACCAAACATTCAAAAACAACATTGCAAACTATATGATCAATGTCTTCCACTAGAAAAACTGAATGTTCATCTCTTTTTGCCATTTGGACCTTACAAAAATCAAAGTTTAAGGATTTCAAAACTAGAACTTTACTTGAGCATAACAAGACTAAAAGCATAGAGATGTGTTTATAAAGACACTTAATGAACCTTACTTGAGACCCATTATCTTTCAATGGGTCACATTTTCCAACCAAAAGTCATTTAATTGTTGTAGATTAAAATGCAACTCAATGAAAGAATCCTATGTAGCCACTGTATAAAACCCTAAAAAACCTTGGGCAACCATAATAACAAAAAACCCTAAATGATGACCCTAACAACTAAAAAGGGCAAAAAGTCAAAACCTATGAACTAGAAAAGTGAAGAAATAAAACCCTTGGGAATGAAAAACCCTTTGAAGTGACCACCCATTGGAATGAAGAAAAAATCACTTGAAATGATCCCCCATTAGTGGTGGAAAAAAAAGTCATTTGAAGCGAACCCCCATTGGTGGCCAAAAAAAAATGATTTGAAATGCCCCCCATTGGGGGTGAAAAAAAATCATTTAAATTGATCCCCATTGGGATGAAATGACCCACCATCAACAATGAAAATAAAGTGATTAGAGTCACCCCATTGGACATGAAAAAATTCACACAACATTACAAGAAAACGTGACTTTTGAGAAGACCAACTTGACTGAAGTGTTCACATTAACAAAAGGGTATGTGCATTTTGACTAAAGGTTTACAACATGAAAAACACATGTTACATTTGATTAATACATTTGACTAAAACGACTTTTTTGACCAAGTGTCAAGCTGAAAATCTAGTCAAAATGGACAAATGTCCATCAAAATGGCCATGGTTTAGTCAAATTGGCCATATTGAATGGATAAGGTTTAGTAAAATTGACCATCCTAATTTGACCCTTAATTAAATAAACCATTATGATTTTACATTTACTCAAATGAACCATACTCATTTGATGATTAGGCCTACTAGGTAAGCACATAGTTTAATTTAGGCTACTTGGGTAGGTGCACAACATAGGTAGCCTAAATTAACCTAACCTAGGCTACTTAGGCCTCCTAGGCCTACTAGGTAGGTGTGTAGCTAACTTAGGCTAAGCCACCTAGGCTATTAGGTAGGTAGCCTAACCTAGTATTAAGTAGGTAGTTTAAGCCTATACCTATTTAATAGGCTAGGCTACTTACTTAATATGCCTAAACTAGATTTATTAATCATCATTACAACAAAAGGTGTCCATGTACGCCAAATGATTTCATTGGATTTTGAATGAATTCACTAGTTGTAATGAATGAAAATTAATGAAAAAGCAGTGAATTCACTAATCTAGTGAACAAGGACTAGTGAACTGCACCCACATTTTGTAATAGTGTTATAGGCTAGTAAGTACCTACATAGCCTACTAAATAACATAATCGTAGATAGGTATAAACATAGACCTAATAGGTACTTATAAGGTTTAATATATTATAACCTACATGTTACCCAAGTACATGCATTTATTAATAGGTACCTCTTAACTACCTAGGCTAACCTACCTATAACCTACCTATTTATGTAAGTAATGTAAAAAAATTCAAGTTCATTTAATGCAATATGTTGAAAAAAATTCATGAAAATTGATTACAATATGTTGGTCCAAAATCATGTTCATTACAATATGTTGTCCAAAAACATTCACCTTATGGGGTAGTGGTGCAATGGTCAAAGATTTGACTCCTCAATATGGAGGTGCAGAGTTCAAGTCCTCACATTTACAACCTAGGCTACTTTGGCTATTTAGATGACCTAATTAAGTAGCCTAAGTTGCAAAGCCTTCTAGACCATCTAACCTAGGTTACTTGGCCTAGCCTAAATGGTTTGGTTTAACCTAAGTGGCTAAATTAGGTGGCCTAGCCCAGGTCTAGGACATAGGGTTGGTAGGTAAATAAATAAATAAATAATTTTTGGCATTAGTTATTAGGTTTAGTAATTAGGTAAGGTAGGTAGGGTAATTAACTAATTAATTACTATTTTCATATGAATTTTAAATAAAATAATCTAAATAACATATATAGAAAGTTGTTGCCCAAATTATATTATTGTCACAATGGTTTAGTAAAAAATAACTAATCAACAAGATTAACAAAAAGAACCTAGACAAAATGGTTGGGTCCAAATCGACTTGTCCAAAATCACACTTTGGTTAGGTTAGAGAAAGGGACAAAACAACCATAAGGGGAGTTTTCTTGACTAAAATTCTCGATAAAAAAAACCGAGATTTCTTATAATGTAAATGACTTCATTTGAAGGGGTTGTGAAAAACATTTCACCTAAAGTGACATGCTGCGAAATTTTCTTTCTCACATGAATTGACCCCATTGGCTGGTGAAAAAAAAGACTCATTTAATTTAACACCCCTTTCGCTTAAGGCTATCTTTTGATAAGCAATATCCTATGTAGCCTAGGAGATTTGAACACAACTTCATTCTTGTTACTTGTTAAGCTCTTTCAATGTATACTAATGAACCACTTTATCTCCAGTATATTGTTGTGTATTTGTCTAAATTTTATTCCATTAAATCTTCACAATTTTGTTTTGTGAACTCATGGCATTTTTTTATTTTTTTTTATGAGCTTGGGGTTCTTGAGTTTTGTTCTTATCAACTTTTGGTGTCCTCCATTTTGTTTTCTTCAAGTTTTTGTAAACTTTGGGCAATTAATGGATCTTCAATTTGATTTTCTCAACTTTGGGCAATTTGGGCATCTTTGGGCTTTGATCTTGTGAACATGCCCGGTTTTTAGTTTTTTTTAAAAAAAGTTTGGGAGTTTTCAATTATTTTCTTTTCATTTTGGGGGCCTTCATTTTATTTTTTCTAGGGGGGATGGGGTTTTTGAATTTCATTTTGGCCTTCATTTTGGTCTTTCCTTTTGAAGGTTTCGGCCACCGGTTTTTATTGTGATTTTTGTTTCAAAAAAAATTTCATTTTGTGAACATTGGGGGATTTTTATTTATTTTTAAGTTTGAGGTCTTTAGTTTTCTTCTTGTCATTTTGGGGGTTCTCTTTTTTTTTTTGGTGTGAAGGGGGGGGGGGGGCTTTTTTTTTGTGAATTTGGAGCGTTTTTTTTTTTTCTTTTTTGAAATTTTAAATTTTTTTTCTTTTTTTTTTTTGGTTTTTAAAAA
>Ga0116229_10001406_pt1 | contig 37607 bp, 27 predicted proteins | sample S1TSphgellanicum_3_FD_87313 | JGI IMG/M metagenome (GOLD analysis project Ga0116229, IMG submission 87313) | Host-associated microbial communities from peat moss isolated from Minnesota, USA - S1T2_Fc - Sphagnum magellanicum MG | ecosystem: Host-associated > Plants > Peat moss > Unclassified...
AACTTTGAAGTTTTGAAAGTCCCAGAGGACTCCCAAGTTCTCATTTCGGGTCCTCACACTCTCTCAAAATAGGGTTGTGACAAAAGCCCACTTCCATCACAAAATATAACGTTATGACAATAATTTCCATAAACTTATCTTTCCCCAAATTATGATTATTATAAGCAAAAGTGCTAAGGCCTTAAGAACAATATTTCTTTAACATTATATATATTTTTCATTTCAATATATCATTTTGATATTATTGATATTTATTTTGTATGCATTTTGTAATCATAACCTCCTTGCAGGAGAGAAACCACAATGATCGCACTATTTTTTAATCATCGCAGTAATTTTCTTATATTTAATGTTTGAAGAACAAGCCTAGTAAATGAAGTAGTTAGGTTGTAAGAACTATATTGAAATGAAATAAATCAGATTGCTCGATCTATAAATATAGATCTGTATGATGCTTTGAATTTTTTTAGTAAAGATTTACACTTGCAGCCTTCACTCAAAATGATAGACAACTTTGGACTTATTTTATGGACATCTTAAAAATAGAAACTAACAAAAGTATAACTACTATTACGAAATTTGTTATTATACCATAAACTTGTGAATTAATGGGTCTTTTACCTTGCACAATACCAATGTTCTCACTTTGTGCCTTTAACTTAGTAAAACAAGTCATGATCAAACTAGAAACTATAGAAGATATTTAATTGGACCAACCAATAGGGCAGAGTAATCAACTCTTTACGATGGTTAACAACAGAAAATAAAACACATTTTCTTTTTTCCCGCTTGGCCGTGTACTTAAGGTTAAGGAGCAAAGGAATTAAATTGCACAAAAAGGCAAAGTTACTTGATTGGCAAGAAAAAATATACTTTTATTCATCACAAATGCACTCAATTTATAAATCAAATTATAAGCTATTATGTGTTATGTTTACCATGTACGCAAAAGGAAACGATCTAAGGTTAAAGCTACATATCCACAATATAGATAAATAATTTTGGTTATAAAATAATATGGTATATCATAGGAAAACATAACCAAATGACCCACTGCTATGATGTTTTATTATGGTTTGTGTAGTGGGAAATAATTTCGTTTTTGTTTTAGGTGCGTAACACTTCGTAGGCTTTACAAACAAAGACCGTAGGTGGACTTTTTGGAATATAGCCAAGTGGAAAGGCTTCGGTTTTTGATACCGACAGGCAAAGGTTCGAATCCTTTTACTCCAAATTTATGTGATTCTCAACTATATATATATATATATATAACTTTATTTTTGAATTCCAATCCAATCTATAAAAAACGAGCTGACGTAGAAAACTACGCAAAGCTCCCAATGAAACCAGAATAAAACCTATCCAAATACAGAAAATAAAGGTAGTTTTATTATGGTAATATACTAGCCTATTTTAAAACTTCCAATTCCAATCAAAGCATATAGATTTGTAAAGAGATTGGTATGTATAGCTACTTTGGTAATACTCATTTCTTGATTGGAAAGATAAAATCTTTTTTTTGGGAACACAATGAACTAAAGTGGGGAACTATTATGTTTGCTTCTCCACGATCTATCGTCATGGAAAAAATGAAATATATATATTGTTGCAGCGTGGCACGTGGGAGCAAATATTATTCTTTTCAATATTTAAATATGCGTCCTCTTGTAGCTTGCGGCCTTGAGGCCAAACAACTTGGCCCCCAATTTTATTGGTCATTTCCTTTTCATGCTACCTTTAGCCTACTTCGCGGCCACAACAACTTTGTTTCTATGAAAGCACAGAGGAAGACCAAATAAATAAAAAAACTAAGTGAAAAAAGGGACTTGAACCCTCAACCTCAACCTTGGGAAGGTTATACTCTACCATTAAGCTATTTTCGCCAGCTCCAATAAAACAATCAAATAGAGGGAAAATACGTTTGATTATAACTATTTACTTTCAACTTATTAGACGTATTTTCCTAGTATAGTTCGATTGATAGGTTCATGCTTGGAAAGATTTGAACTCTCAACCCCCAAATCTATAGTTTGGTGCTCTATCCAATTGAGCTACAAGCACAAGTTGATTATTCTTAAATACTATGTGTGATCTATGCTAGATCACTACGAGGAATGGACATATATGGAAAAATATTTTTAAAATGAGAAAATATATATATGTTATACCTTGTTTGACTTTATTTGCCTAGGTGATAGTATACTGCCAAAATTACAAATTAGGCCATTACTACTATATTACATTATTAAACATTTGTGTTTTCTATGTGTGATCTGAGAAAGTTTCCCGTCATAGCAGTATAGTCAAATCATTCAACATCTTGACTACAGTTATGTAGTTTAGTCCCATAGGTTATAATGCGTTAGTAATAAGGTTTGAAGAAGATTTTTGTGATCAAGAACTAACTAGCTTGCATTTAAGTTTTATTGTTAAAAATGAAAAAAAAAAGATATATATTTTTGCTCATTTCTCCCACTTTATTGGCTTTATGGATAAAGGGGAGAAGCAGATGTTATTAAAGGTCACTCTCGGTGTAATGTTGAAGTTTTTTTTTTGGTTGGAAGTGTCATAAATTATCGTAGATGAAAAGGAAAAGTGGCGCATAAATGAACCACATGCCGCAGATTATGCCACTTCCTTTTCTTGCAACTCAGCTCTGGCCAGACATTTTTCTTTGAAATTTTGTCCCTTTCGTCTAGGGGTATAGGACATCATCTTTTCATGGCAAGAACACGGGTTCAAATCCCGTAAGGGATAACCTTGCTTATAATTACTATGATTGTTTTGAAAGCTAAGTGAAAAGGGCTTTTTGGTGCTCGTGGAAATTTGATTATTTAAAAAAGGATGCAAAAGCAAAAAAAAAATCTATATATTTTTTTGAAAAAACTATTTTTCCTTCCGTTGCTTAGCATACGAAGACTCCACCCAACTTAATAATGGTTGCATGTGCTTTTGTGCTGCTCAAAACTAAATGGCACAAAGAGAGGATAAATAAAACTCAAAAAGCATAAAAAATCTACGAGAAAAAAATAAAATTGTTTTTTGTCTCTTTGCCCTTCATTTTGGTTTTGTCCTTTTTTGTTTTTGTTTTTCATTTCATATTGTTAATAAAGATCATGAAAAATATAGCAATGAAAGGCCGCAGGGCATTCGACAAGTCTTGGAATGTTCGTCAAGGATGCATGCATATTCCTTAAGGGTGATTATCACAACCAGTCTTTTTTGCATCTCGGCATAATGGAACATGTAACTGGCCTGAGGTTTCATTTCAACTTTAATTTGTTCTTGAAATGGGTAGGCTAACCGTAAAGGACAAGCCAAAATATCAAGTCAGGTAGGATGGCATTACTGGCAAATACTATCTAGCGAAGACACATGCCAAAGTAAAGCTTGTGTCAAAAGCATATAGGAAAATTCCAACAACAAGGAAACCGAGGGGAACTGGTAGAGCTACAGGAGCGTAATTGGAAGGTCAAGTCAGGGAGGCCAAGTCATTTAACGGAAATGGAAAGGTTCAAATAAGAACTAGAAAAGGAAATGATAATAGGTAGCTTGACCGCAATATGGTTGGATTATAGGGCCATAGGGTCAAGGTTATTGGTTGATAGTATGATAGATAGTGCTATCTGCATTTCATAGAATTGCATAAACTAAAAGAAACAAGTAATCTCAAAATGATGCATGCGCATTTTTGAGCTACCAAAGGTGCCGTACGGCACAACATATATATATACTTATTTATTTTATTATTTTAATTTATTCAGGCCTTAATCCTCTTTCCAAATGTTAGGCCAACTGTAATAAATGACGTGAGCCGTATGCGGGGAGACTTACACGTATGGTTCTTAGGGGGGTTTTTGGCTAAAAGACTGACGCCTACCCGACTAGAGGCACAGATAAATTAATTAAGTATAAACGTACCTTCAAACTTTAGCTTATTTTGATCGTTTAGAGGGCGACTATGAAGTCACCAAATGAACTCCTCTGAAAAGGAGGTGTTGCAGAGACTCGCGGCAAAGCAAATACAACTAATCGACATATAGAATATGGGACAACAACAACATGTCGTAAAAGAAGATAACTAGAACCAACCCTTGGTGTATTTCCAACTACATTCCTAAATGTTAATTAAACAAATAATATCGTAAATGAAAGATGCCAGCATAATGATCAGCTGGACGTGCTAGGCTAGGAAAAAAAAAACTTACTTCTTATTTCTTTGGCCTTTTTTCATAGGGAGGAAAAAATAGAGCAAGAAAAAGGAAAAAACGCAAATAAAAAAAAAATCCCCAAAATATTTTTTTTTTCTAGTTTGTCATTTTATGGATTTAACCTCCCCCCACAACATCTTTCCTTGTGTGTTGAAGATTTAAAGCAAGTGCACCAAGGTTAAAAACGGAAACTAAGATTCAATATATAACAAAACTTCTAGAGCATAACTACACACTCACACAATCTTGTAGAGAGATAGGAACATTTAGTGAAACTAGTGAACCACACATCCTTCTAGATAGATGTGTAGGACAAAGGGCTCATAGTACTTGTGTACCCTCTGCTTTGAGAACCATGTAAAGAGAGAAAAAGAGTGCTACTTTACAATAAAAGGGAAGGGGCCTAAATCGGCGGATTAATGTTGCACACTTGAGTAGTGCGAAGAAGGCTAGTCAAAAAAAGGTGGGGAAAAAAATTGATTTTTTTTTATTCTATACCCTTCGAAGATGAAGCCAGAATGCACGATTTCCAGGAAAGGAAAGAAGTCATTGAATATTGGGTTTGCCGCCTATTTGTTTGTTGGCGCATAAACTAGGTAGGCACTTTCTTCAAACCAAACCTTTGTCATCTAGAAGCTTTTATATGGAAGTACTTCTAAGGGCAAAAACTCAACCATTATGACACTACGCTCTTAGCTTGAAGATTGAAAACTTGAGGTAACTCAAGTTGGAGAGCCATGTGATGGGTGACCATCTTGCACAGTTCGAAGAGCACTTTTGTATGTAATGTAAGTAAATGTGTACAACATAGCTGGCATTAATGAATTTTTGACTCAATTTATGTTTCTATGATGGCCCAAGAACATGTTTATTCTTTAGTTATAAAGAGACTTTGTAATTATGAAGTACCACTACAAGCTCAATATATACGAGTGTTATTATGTGAAATAATTCAAATTTTAAATCATTTACTTGCTTTAACTACTCATGCTATGGATGTAGGAGCATTAACTACTATTGGCGTTAATTCAATGCGACGTGTTAGCAACTAGTGAAACTAACGCCAATAAAGGTAAATCTAGACCAGTGGCGCCTCCTACGCTCAATTACATATTCTATGAGGACATTTAAAACATAGATAACCTTAAGGTTACAAGAGACTAAAAGGGAATGTAGCCCTAGAAAACAACAGTAAAAGCAAAGTAGAAATGACTGATAAGGGCCTTGAAAAACTATCTAAAGAGTTGATAAGGCAGACTTCTCGAAAACCAACCTAGCAAATAATCATTTCTAAATTGGATGGTGAGAGTATGCCTTTTTTTCTTATTTTGACAGTTGACAAAGTTGTGCAATCTACTTTAGAAAAGACTAGTAGAACCTTTATTTGAGCCTCTTTTCAAAAAATAAAGCCACAATTTTTGTCTTGAGAAAAGCTGTCACCAAGCCCTTTAAGACCTCCGATATTTGTAAACGGTAATGCCTTGGCTTATACAAATTAATATTGAGAAATTTTAACTTCATCATAATCTGCTTATTAAGGAAGACCCAAGGAAGCACTCAGTGCCTTGCAAACTCATCAGGAGCCAAGAGAAATGGAGAAGGTGAAGTGATGATATAGGTTTAGCGTTAGTGTTGATTTCAGGGTTGAATATCGCTTCTGGTGAAGATGTAGTTATGAACCTGTGATAATTGCCAAATGAGCCAGCAGCACCCACAACTACAGAAGTGTTGCTGGTCAGCAGTCAGAAATTTGGTCTTGAAGATCAGGCAAAAGGATTTTGGTCAATGAAGTTCTATGATTTTTATGATGTTGACCAAAACTATAGAAGATAAACAGGCTTTGGAATCATACAGTACAGTCATACAAGCCTTTGCATCATCAATTCTCTTCTTTACTCTGCTTTCTTATGGTGCAGTAGCCCTTGTGGTGCAGGACTCAAGAAATGCAAGGTCAGTGGTTGCAACCCAGGATTTTCTCAGGTTGGGGGTATTAAAAATGTGGGGAATCCCCTGACTTGACCTTAAGTCTCATCTTCTAAGGTGTCTTGTATTTCTCTAAATTGCTTTTTGTCCTGATATTGAAGGTTGATGTGAGCAGAGAATAATGAGCAACAATCTTCAAGAGTCAGTATTACCATGTGTTTTTTTCCAAACTGATGCCTGATGCAAAGGTGAATGACCACAGTTTGGTATCCAAGTTCCATCTCAATGTGAGTTCACATTTCAAGCAAAAAGAGCATCTAGATTTTCTGGCCAAAAGGGTATATTCTACTTGTTAAGTGTATTTGTTGTCTATAGTTCATGGTTCTCTTTAGTGTTTACAATGAACCCACCAGTCTCATGGGCATCCTCAAGTATGCTCTTAGTTTGCTCCCACCAGGCTTTGCCAGACTTCTGGGTGTCCTTTCTTTGTTCCTGCCAGGTCCCCAGGCTTCAGCCACCCTTTGCAGCATCTGGCCATTTACTATTGTGGCTTCGTGTAACTCCAGTGCAGACTTTCAGCTTAGTGGTTGGTCCTCATGGCAAAGGACATCAAAATATTTTTGGTGATGCATTGCATCTGTGAGGACATCAAATCATGCATGCATTTCATGACCTTGAAAATATTAGACTCTTGTCTACCAAATGTGGAACTAGCTGAGAGACTCACATGAGAAATTCACAGACAAGAAGAAGAGAGAAACCCAAGTTCAAACTGGATTGAAAATCATGTAGACTACTACCTACTCAGCCAGGCAGGTGGGGGTTACTGCTGAAAAGCAAATCTTTCTAATTCATAGTCTTCAAGTGACTAATTTTTGCATGAGCAAATTTCCATGCCGCATTCATATCATGTATTACATTCCTTTTGCAGTGGTATATGTTTTCTGCTGTCAGTGTGAATAAATATATCTCCATGGAGTTGTTGAGAGCTTCTCTCCATATTTGAAATGAAATCCCTTGTTGCTGCTAGGCTACTGAAGTTGCAAGTTTTGCTAGTCCCCCAAAAGTTGGAATGGGATCAACCCGAAGAACATCAGGAGTTCTTGATGCACCTTCTTTTAATATAACATTTCCAAAATGGCAATTCCCTTCCTTCCTTCAGTCTACAAGGTTTTGTTATGCATGCAAAAGCTGATTCACAATGTCCTTTGCATTTAAGTGACCAAATCTCATTGGTGCCATAAGTTAAGGTTATCTTCTTTGAGACTCGGGGAAGTGAATTCCATTTTGTTCAAATGATGTGAAAAAATATATAACATGAAATTTATTGAAAATATACATATATTTTATAATTTTCTTAATTATAAATAGGGTTTCTTAGAATTGGATTGTGAGAATATACTTGAAATCTTGTTTTTTTAATATTTTTAAATTTTAATAACATATTTCTTTAATGTTTTATGATTTCATTGCATACCAAAAAAAAAAAAAAACCCTCTAATTTCATGTGTTTTATTCAACATACAATGAATAACTTTTCCTTCCTTGAAGACCTACAATTTGATTGTACTCATTTGCACCCAACTTAATGCTACACTATAGTTTTTAAAAATAATTTTCTTAAATATGCCTCGTTCAACTATTTCATTGCATGTAAATTTTTGCCTATGCAACCATTTTTTGAAAAAAAATAAACATGTTCCAATAAAAATAGGTTTATATATAAAGAATGGAACACCTTTAGGTTTGTCAAGTGATATTAATAGTAAAAAACTTCTCCAATTCTCAATTTTGAAATAGAATACAAATTCAAGGTGCCTTATTTAGTTCTCAACAAGAAAAAAATGTGGCACTTTTGAAATGGGACCAAGACAAGTTTTTAAATTGAACTCATGAATGTTTCATTCAATACACAAACCAAACAAGAGACAATTAGTGCATTTCAAAACGTCAAAATGGTGCATGGACAAACCATGAACTAATTTGAATTCATAAGACTCAATATGGTCTGGACTTGGGAGGAAGCAACACCCTCTTCCGTATAATATACTTTGCAGCTCCACACAAAAGTTACATTGAAATGGCAAATTGTTGAAAATTCTTAAAACTACTAAATTATCAACCCAATGATTTTGATGGTTCACTAATTTCACACTTCACATTGAATTGAAAAGCTTTGAAAAAAATCTTTTGTAATTATTGAAAAGAAATTTATGATGACACATCAAACTTCTTTGCTTTGACTCTCAACACATCATTTAAAAGGTTAAAGTTGTTTTGGCAATTTGATTTCAAACCTTTCAAATTGTCATTTAATTATTGTTACAATTCTTTTTTTTGAGAATGTGAGGCCAATTTGTTGTAATAGTTTTCAGACTTTTTTGATGTTCTAAAGAGGGTTAAATTTGGACTAGGCTTATTCCCAAAACCTTGATCCAAAAACTTGAAATGCCCCAACATTTTGAACTCCCATAATGAGAATTCATTTTGGAGTGTTGGGGCTTGTTCTCTTACACTTTCTCATGGGAATGTGTTTGAATCAAGGAATACCTTGACCTCATCCCTAACATGTTTTCCTTGTCTTGTCCAAGCCTGGGCCACAAGCTCAAAGTTAAAATTGCAACAAAGAATAGTTTTTAGCAAATCCATGCACATTAAAAAAGAATCACCATTTTCCTCCCTCATGAGTTTCTCATTGAACAACCTCGCATTTAGATCATCCTAAATATTATCAGCTATTTTGAAAAGTTCACTTGAGCACAATCATCAAATATTCATAGCTTTCGGGTTGAATTATGAAAAAAACCATCACATTGGTCTCATCAAAAATCATGCTTACTATGGCATCTAGCTCTTCAATTATCAATCCAAGTTCGTTGATGTGCTACTCCATGATGTCATTGGAATTCATTTGTGACATGAAAACCTTCTTTACTTAAAAAATATCATCAACAATCCTTTTCCAATGTAACATTGCTTCCCAAATCCCTTAAGTCATGGTTTCCTTTGGAATAATCATTAAGTGATTATTTGACAAGCTTCAAACTAGCAACTCTCAAACTTTGTTTTCCTTCTTTGTGTATTCAACAATGCCAACAACTTCAATTTGTGGTTGAACACCTCCATCTTGTCAATTAGTCCTCACAATTCCTTTGCATGCATGTAAGGATATTTACATCTTGAACCATCACAACATGTTGTACTTACACTCAAACTACTCAAAGGACAAGCCAATAACTTGTGAACGATTAATGTCAACGATGGATGAGTTAAAGATGAAGAATGAAGAAAGAATTAAATGTCTACAAAGAAAGAAACTTAGTGTATTTTCGTCTCAAGCAAAAGCCAACATATACAAAGTGTACTTAATTCCATAGCTAAACTAATGCCATTATTTTAGCGAGAGTCACATTAGTCAACCAATCGATCAAGAGAAATTCCTAATTTGCTTATCTTGTTCAATCACCTATTGAATACTTGTCACTAGCTCACAAACCAACTCACCGAAGTACATGCTAACACCTAAACTTTTGTTATGACAACTTAAGATTCTATTTACAAGGTGACTTACAAAAGTACATGTTGACACCTCTACTAGTGGCAACTTGATTTTTTATCGTTTACTACTAGCAATTTGTTGGCTTTGCTCTTCGTGATAGAGAATTTGTGATGCACCCCCCAAAACAGCCAAAGTTTGGTATTCCTTCAATCTAAGGTCATGTGAAGCCCACTATAGAAACATTTCCGGCATAACTGAAGGATCCACGTGGGCTTCACCATGCTTAAAACACTACATGTTCAATGAAATTTTTAACAAAAGAGATTGAAGTCACAGTTTGCACAGTCACACTTGATGAATGAATACTCCTCAAAATGCGGGACACAAAATGAAACTAAATTGCAAGCTCCATGGTCTCTCCCTCCCTTTAGCTACAGGCAGAGTCAACGAAAATCAAATAGAATGAAATTCGCTGCATTCATGGATTCTCAATCCATGTTTGTTAAGTAAAGTTTTGAGTAAATCAGATCTGCCACATGAATGTGAAAAATTCACCACATGTGTGTGCATGGGATTCCCCTGATTCGTGTTTGTAAGTCAAGTTTTTGAGTACAGCAGATCTGCCGCATCAAATTCAAAAGAAGCCAAAAACAAAATCCTCCAAAGTGGATATAAAGTGAAATATGAAAGAGACCCTTTTTTCAGGACGGCACCAAAATCTTTGTCAAAGATTCTAGCAGTCAGATTCTAAGTCTATGCTGCAGGAATTTACTACTTTCTCTAGCCAACAATAATTTTTGATATCTGAAGTTGCAATTTGCAGACCACAATTTGAAAGAAAAGAAAAGAAGAAAAAAATATTGTTGTTGCAAGCTAAAGAAGAAAGAAAGAAAGCAATCTGAAGTTGAAAATAAAATGCATAAATTGGTGCTCAACTCATGGGATCAACCTCTTGAATTTTGATTGCTGGGTTTGTTATTGCTGATCAAGGGAAGTTCAGACAAAATTATTCTTTGACTGTATATAGCTTCTTTACAGATTGTATGGTTTTTTGTAGCAATCTTTGATGATCAAGAAGCTTGCATGGGGGAGAGGAAGATGATCAGAGAAGATTAGTCAGCATCAGACTAGATCAGTATTCGTAACATGGAGAAGAATTATAAGATGTCAAACGGAAATTTAGTTGCAAGCTCCAGCTCTGGATCAATGGGTAATTTTGCTGCTGCTGAATTTAGCAGCTCCGGCTCACAAGTACTTTCAAGGGAGGAGGAGCTCGCTCGATCTAGTGTTGCCAAAGCTTTCTTCCGACATCGGAGCCTTGTGGATCACCAACTACATTCCTTCAGCGAGTTTCTGGAATATGGATTACCTGCTATGCTCTATGAAGCAATCCCTCTCCAGTGCTCGCCACCGCCGCTGCCTGCAGCAGAGAAAGTCCACAGCAACCCAATTGCAGCAGCTGCCGACGGTCACGTCCGGAATGTTGCAATTCATGAGGACGGCGGAGGAATCATATTGCCGCCCAAACGTCGAGCTGCTCGCCTCCTCTATGGCGATGTTTCTTTGGCCAAACCCTCTTGCATTGTCAAGCACCGGATGCAGGATAAGGAGAAGAATGTAGAGGCCATCGTCGATCTCCTTCCCCATGAAGCTCGTCTCCGCAACATCTCCTACTCTGCTTCTCTCTTCGTCGACATGTGCCTGGAGGTAATTACCAATCCAATATGCAAATCCTTTCAAGGCCTTCAGATAGCTGCATGGGTGATGATGGATTTAGCTCTAGTAGCATCAACAGCAGCAGCAGCTTAGAGAATTCTCTTAGAACATGGATTGTTGCTCATGCAGGTGTATATACCCAAACTAGCTGCAAGCCCAGCTGAGACAAGAGAGGAGGAGGAGGAGGAGGAGGAGATGGTAATCCAAATGAGGAGAGAAAGAGTGTGTATAGGCAAGGTACCCATCATGGTCAAGTCGCAGTTCTGCCATCTCCATGGTCTCAGTGATGAGGAAGCAGCCAAGAAAGGCCATTGCGCTTTTGATGCAGGAGGCTACTTCATCATCAAAGGCTCTGAAAAGGTCTCTGCAAAGCTGCACTCAGCATATTAAGCTGCGTAGCGAATGATCTAAACTCTCTCTGCAATTTTTTGCTGATGTAATTTCTTGATCAAGAAGCTGGTGTATCTGTAGTGATCATCATGCATATATCCCTAAACCCTAAACCCTTTGCCAATGCAATACCTCATTTATATGGAATTTTTGAGCTACCCATTTCTGCTGAGCTTGACTAGGTCTTTGCAAAAACTATTACATGGAAAGCTGCATGCAGGTTCTGGTGGCACAAGAGGAGAAAGCTGCAAAGCGTGTGTACGTGAGCTTCATAAAGAAGACAGACATGTGGATGGCAAGTTGTGCACCACCATGGAAGGGATTCACAAGCACCGGTCACTTCAATTCCAGACTTTATAAAACATGCGTGAAGCTGGTGAAAAACAAGGGAGGTACACCCATCTTGTGGATGGGCTTGCAGCCATGGATCTCTGATTCTGTCCCCGTGGTGATCATTCTGCGGGCATTAGGGATTTGCTCACACAAGGAATTGCTAGAGAGGGTTTGTTATGATCTATGTGATGTGAGTCTCTGTGAGTTTGTTTTGCCCTCCATTCAAGAAGCAGATGATTGTCTGCTTAGCTTCCTGAACAAACAAAAGGCAGCTTACAATCATGAGATTCTTGGTTCTGGTAGTAGAATTGGTGCTGCTGCTACTGCTGCAAGTGCCTCAATTAGTTCAAAAGTTTGGGTCCTGGATCAGAACCAGGCACTGGCATACTTGGGTGCAAAGGTGGTGCGTAGCAAAGAAAGTTCTTGTCTATCTCTGGTTGAAAGTGGGAAAAGAGTAATTGCAAAGCTCCTTGCACACCTTGAAGGAGGGGAAACACGCAAGTCATACTTTCTTGGTTACATGATGAACCAGGTTTGTTGTGCTTCCATGGGAAGGCGTCTGGAGGATGATAAGGATAGCTTTTCCACCAAGAGGCTTGATCTTGCTGGCCAGCTCCTATGTCACCAATTCAGGAAAGCAATGGCCCATCTGCAGCATGACATTCAAAAGCGGGTTGGAAAATTCTTGGGGCGAGATGATGCAGAGGATCTCAGTTCCATAAAACACTTTGTCAATGAAGCAGTCCTCACCAAAAACTTGCAGGCAGCTTTTGCCCTAGGAAACTGGAACACAAATGAAGGGCTCAAATGTTCTGGTGTTGTGGGTAATTTGAAGAGAATGAACCCAATGGCCACTTTGTCACATCTGCGCCAGATCCGCCTCAATGTGCCAGCCCCATTAAAACCCACAGATGCAGCTCACCATCCGTAAGTCTTTTCTTGGGCATGCAATGCCGCCCAAAAAAATTCTCTCCTGTTCTTAACTAAAGTACAAGATCTGAGGTCATGCCTGAAATGTCTTGGTGTGCAGATCCTTTTTTTGATAGCCATGATTCATTTCTGCCAAGCACATTGATCATTGCATTGACTGATGAGTGCACATGTGCACACCATGCTTGGGAGGGACAAAACCAGCAATTTTTCATTCTGGGGGAGAATCTGCCCAGTGCAGACAAGCGATGGAGCAGAATGTGGCCTGGTAAAGAACATAGCTCTCACATGTATTGTCAGCTCTGACTCAGCTGAAGATCCAGTGCTGCAAGTGTTGAATGACTTTGGAATGCAAAACTTGGAGGAGATTTCACCCTGCACTGTGGCACGAGCTGAGAAAGTATTCCTAAATGACACATGGGTTGGCATCTTACAAGATGGCTCAGAAGCAACTGTACACACTCTGAAACAGCTGCGAAGAGCTCAACTCCTGAATGAGCAGGTAGGTTTAAATCAAACACCAGGACTCAATTTTTCAATACATTGTCCAGCATTCATGTCATGATCATCTTCCTGAAGTAAGGATTGATCTTCTTCTTCATGTAGAAGTACTTTATAGGTACACTCATATTCGGACTCACTCATCAGGTTGAGATCGTGAGGGACCTGAAGCAAAAGGAGTTGCGGGTACACACAGATGCAGGTCGGTTGTTGCGTCCACTCCTGATTGTGGAAGGCCAGCGTTTAGTCATTGGAAAGCATCACCTGAAGACACTGAAAAGTATGTGGAGGCAAGAGAGCGCAGCAGCTTCATTGTGTTGGAACTATTTGCTACAGCAAGGAGTGGTGGAGCTGCTGAGCACAGAGGAGGAAGAAGGTGCTATGATTGCATTGAACCAAGATGATTTAGAGAAATCGCGAACAGATCCTAAATACGGCGGCAGTGGCATTATCTACACACACCTGGAAATTGATGCATCCTACTTGCTGGGACTTGGTGCCACCATGATACCCTTTCTGGAACACAATCAAGCCTCCCGCAACCTGTATCAAGCCGACAAGCATTGCAAACAAGCAATCGGTTTCTACACAACCAATTTCTGGGGACGGTCTGACTCTTCAGCTCATCACCTGTTCTATCCACAGAAACCCATTGTCACAACTTGCGTTGCAGACAATTTCCTCAAGAAGCCTGAACTCAACAATGGCCAAGTTGCAATTGTGTCAATACAATGTTTGGCATACAACCAGGAAGACTCTATTGTCATGAACCAGGCATCAATTGATCGAGGTCTTTTCAGGTCTGTGAACCATGTGAATCTCTCTCTATAGAGCTCATTTTCACACAAGAATTGTTTGCAAAGAGACTCTGATGGCATTGATAATCTCAGTTCACAGATAAACCCGGCACTGAGCAAGCTCTAGTACCAGTAGTTGCATTGCTGAACCACAAATCCGCAACTTTCTTTTTTGCTGCCTTTTTTCCTGCAGGTCCTTGCATTTTTCGACTTATCGAGGTGAGGAAAGGCAGAATGTGGATGAGCATTTTGGTAAGCCGAGTGTGTCTGATGATTTACGAACATGGTACAAACACAGTTTGCAAAAGATTCAGCAAGATGGCTTTCCTCAAATTGGAGAATGGCTGGAGAAGGGGGACATAGTGATTGGCAAGATAACAGCTGAGAAGGGCAATGCAAAGCTGGTTGACACCAGCCAACGCCTCAAAACGCATGAGCAAGGGCGAGTCGACCAGGTGCTTCTGGCAACTGAGGAAGATGGACACCATATAGCCAAGGTGCGCTTGTGCTTTGCCCGAGCACCACAAGCTGGTGACAAATTCTCAAGCATGCATGGCCAGAAGGGGGTGGTGGGCGCAACTTTCAAGCAAGAGGATCTACCATTCACACAACAGGGTGTTGTGCCGGACATTGTCATAAACCCTCATGCATTTCCTAGCCGCCAGACAGTTGGACAGGTTCTTGAGTGCATGCTTGGCAAGGTGGTGGCTTTGAGTGGCACGTGGCACAATGCTACTCCATTCAGCAACACCAACACTGGGTATAGCATCATGGAGCAACTGCATACGTAAGTTTCCCATAACTCTGGAACAGTCAATCCCACATGCAAAAATTGCATATCCGGAGGTGAATAATTATCATGCTCACTGCACATATTAAGCCTCAGAAGTCTTCATAGGTGCAAGAACATGATGCAAGACCAGTACTCATATCTCTAAAACCCTCAAAACCTCTAGACCCTTTTCATTTTGTTTTCTGGGGTGGACACATGATTCTTGAGCAGGTGTCAGTTTCAAAGAGGTGGATGTGAATCCATGTGCAGTGGCACAACTGGTAAGCAGCTCAAAGAACCCATCACCATAGGGGTGACATTCTACCAGCGCCTCAATCACATGGCTCAAGACAAGATCAAGTGCCGTGGCCAGGGAGGACCTGTCAATGTGCTCACACGCCAACCAGTAAAGAGTCGAAAGTGCATGGGAGGTGTGAAATTTGGAGAGATGGAGCGAGACTGTATGCTGGGTCATGGGGCTTCAGCTACCTTGCGGGAACGGTACTTTCTGTTGAGTGATCCATACCGAATGCACATATGTTCAAATTGCCAGCGTCCAGCCACCATGGATAAAACCCGCACATCACTGTGCCATTTCTGCAAGACTAGGAAGCATGTGGTGCAAATCAACATCCCATATGCATGTAAACTGCTGTGGCAGGAGCTTCACAGCATGGGCATATCCATATACATGAACACCAAGCTCTGAAAAAGCTCTGAGCTGGTATGCCAGCAGCAAGCACCTCAGCTTCTTCTTCTTCTTCTTCTTCTTTTGCATTCACTGTTACAACTAAGAAAAGCCTTTCCTTCTGGTCCAAGAACCCTGTGACTCTCTGCAGACCACATCCAACAGCAAAAGAATTGGACATAAGCTTGCAAGGAATTCCAAGGGTTTAGGGTATGCTTTCCACAGATAGAAGAGGTTGCTGGAGGAAAGTTTTTTGAGGAGAGAATTTTGCAAATGGGAAGTCTTGGGCCATTGTTAAAGAAATGTGGATAGCCCACTGGATCAATTTCTTCAAGCTTTCTTCACTGAACTGCAGTGAGTTTTTCTTCCGGTTAACTTAGTAGGTCCAGAAAACATGACCGTCTCTGTGTAAACCTCTGGGTATCAATTACCCACCCAACAATGATCTCAACAATAACAACAGAAATATGAAAACATCACCAGAATCTTGCTGATATCATGTTTCTCCATTTTAGGTTTATTTGTGGGTGCCCTGTGAATTGCAGACCAAAAATCAAGATATGCAGCTCTGTGTGGCCTGTGCATGGTATTCTTTAGTAAAAGGTGAAAGAATAGTTCACATTGCAATGGTCACACTGCTACTAGCATTGGACCAGAATTTCAAACTGGTATTTATAATGCAAGAATGGTGTTTCCTGGCAAACCATATGGGACAATAGGTACATTTACTCACGGCACACAAAACTTCATTACTCCAATTGGATTTACACTACACATTGGACACCTCCGGATAGGGTTTTGGGGGTGACAGAGAGATTTTCTTGGCATGCTTTTCACTGCCTGGTGTGTGCTTGTTGGCAGGTGAAACGAAGAAATTGAGCTACATAACGAGGTATGGCCACACTTGGTGTTTCGGACTTGCAACTAACATCACTTTAATATCATCAACAACATGTCACAAATCACGATATCACGATTTTGTAAGATTGTAAGTTATTACCACTCTCTTAAAAATTATTTCAACATGTCCACACGTGATGTGAAGTTGTAACTAACATATGGGTTATCCTTTTGGAGTTTGTAATTTAGTTCACACTCACAAAAATGTAAGATTTGTAAGATGTAAGTCATTGCAAGATATGACCCAACAGAAAGATACGACCCAACAACAAAGTACTAACACTTTCTCATGCAATTTTGTAAGAAAAAAAACTCAAGAGACCAGCATAATAATGTAAATCCATCTTAAATCTCGTACTAAAGAGTATCTACTTTCAATATAGTGTTAGCATGTACTTCCTTCCTTTTTTTTCCACAATCAAAGGGGGCCAGGCAGGTCTTTGTGAAATTATATCTCTGTCCAACAAAAGGTATCAAATGGTAATTGGATTTATTGAAATTTTCTTAGACTTACGTATTATGAATTTGCTTGTTTAAGCAATAAGCCGATTATCAATTTATTCACTTACCTCTAGCATGAAAACCTGGAACAAATCGTGACAAATATGGTGAGTAGAATAAAGTGTTCATTATCAATCCCACCCAACACTAAAGGGCTTTATTTTTCGATCTTATCAAAAGTGTGCAAGCAAAGACCAATAAACCCCTAGGAGCCTTGCAACCATTAGAGTAGTAAGTACCACCCATACCTAGTATGTGGGTGGGCCTCAACAATTGTCAATTACATCCAAAGTAGTGTGCAAGTTATTCTTAGTGTTGTCTAGTTCTTGAATTTGAAATGAAACCAAAGTTTTTTTTTAATTTTGTTTGATAGAACCTCTAGTGTATTTCTTAGAACGTTGTGCTTTTGGATCCATGAAATGGTTGGTTTGAAAAACTTTTCAAACAAATTGAAACATGGTTTAATTTAACAACAAGTTGAGTTCCATTTACGTTGCATGTAACTAAAACTAAAAAATTTATGTAATTTTAGTTGAGTCCAACTATTGTAAAAACACCCAAGATAGGAGATTATGTATTAATTGATATATATTAATCATTTAAAAATTAATAACTTGTACCTAAAAAGAAAGACTTGATTATTGCACTTCTAAAAGACTTTTACTAATATGACTAGAGTACTTCAACTTGTAAAAAAGAAGAACAACACCTGATCTAAGTTTGAGTTTCATTTTTCATAAGAGTTAATTTCACGATTTGAATTCAAATTTGGTTTGAACAAAACTTTGAACCTCTAGTCTAGATCAAGAATTCAAACATGTTTCTAATACCTAAACTTGGCAACACTAGTTATTTATCCAACCTTGTTGATAAAAACATGAAATCCTAAAAAATACAAAGTAATATCAACTAATTCCCACAACATGGCCTAATCAAAACTAGTCAAATCTTGAACTAATTCTCACCACGTGGCCTAATCAAATCTTGAACTAACTCCCACCACATGGCCTAATCAAAACTAGTCGAATCTTGAGCTAGCAGCCATTTTATGTCTTCTATGCATATTTATAAATGCAAATTCAATTTCATGCTAATTAAAGTTTTAACTTCATACAAATTACCATTTCAACCCATGGTATTACTATTAATGGACTTGTCATAATGTGAACATTACAAATCATTCATAACTTAGTCATAATGTTCAATGTTGTTCAAACACCTATCATAAAAAGATTGCAAGAATTAATTTCATACATTGGTGAAAATCACACAATAGAAAGTTGTGCCATAAATGATGTTGAATTTTGATTAATGAAGTTGGTGTTCAAATTAATACTTGGTTTTGAAAATCCAAACATTCCATTTTTAAAGTTGACAAATTACACACCCCATATATTTTATTATTTTTTCTTTCCTACTCATTGTTTTTTTTCATGAATCTAATAGTCAATTCCTCTATTTTGCAAAGATTTTATTTTTAAAATCAAATAGTAAGCTACATGCATTTTCATTTGGATACCCAAGATTATTGCATAATGTGCACCATGCACACCTCCAAGCTTGACAACACAACTACCAACACCCTTGCAACAAACTCCAAAGCCTAACGTTACAGCATGTTGTAGCATGTTAATGCATGACAATATAACACATATTTGCAAAGACATTCAAAGGTTGACACCACATGCAACAATTGCAGCATTTCCACCACATGACATTATTAACACTCCTTTAAATGCATGATGGCAATGTAATATATGCTAATGCCAATCTCTTAAACTTCATGTTGCCTACAATGATTACAACACCTTTAAAGCCCAAAGTCATAGTGTGATTTGCATGGGCCAATGGTGGAGAGGTGAAGTGTAGGGTTTTTGGCATAACTACAATATAATCTTTAGATGAGGAGGCTTAGATTACCTTGTCCACATGTTAGTTGATTAATAACTTTAGGACATGTTTAATGAACACATTATGAAAATGACACTCATAGGTTTATGCCTAGGAAAGCTACAAATTTTCAACATGTGAAAAACACTTGTTAGTCATGATCACATTTTTCATGATTATTTTATGAAGAACCATGTGTATTATGGCAAGTCATTCAAGCACCAATGATACAAAAGATGAAGAAAAAGTTGTTTTTGAAAATCATGGGCAATATTATTTAAGATGAGTCACATACTTTGTTCAAATGAAAGATGCAATAGGGATATGTGGGTTGTTGAACATTCAAAATCGTATTGGTGCATTGAAAATGTTATTGTATAGCATGTTTGTACGTGCGATTGATGAATATTGTAAAATGGATCAAAACATTACAATATTGGAGGCTATGAAACATTCTTCAAGTTGTTACAAGTATTAGGGCTTGTTTTTAGTCACATTACTTGAGGCAACCAACCAAGGTTAACCTTGTGAAACAAAAGAAAATGAATGAAAATCAAGGTTTCCCTAGAATGTTTGTATGTCTTGGTTACATGCACTAGGCATGGAAGAATTGTCCAATAATTTGGGAGGGTCAATTTCAAAACAAGGAAGGTAACATTAACATACTTCTTGAGGTTATTACTAATCAATCATTGTGGATTTGACATGCCTTCTTTGGCCTACCAAATAGCAAAGATGATATCATGATTTAAATAGGTCCCCTCTTGTTAAGGATATGTTGATTGGTGAAAGACATGGCTTGAACTTCAAAATTAATGATTTAATGTTCACAACATATTATTTATTTGTTGATAACATCTACCTTCACTAAACTTTTCTTTGTCCAAACAATTTGTGAGCCCCAAGATGAAAGAAGGTCTCATTTTGAAATGATGTAGGAATCAACAATGAAAGATGTAAAAAGATGTTTTGGTATTCTTCAATGTAGATTTGCAATAATTTAAAACCTTTGCATGTAGTGGGACTTACCATGATTTTGATTGTGACATTATGATGGCTTGTGTAATTTTATGAGCACATACTTGGGTTCATTATTGGGGTCTATGCAAGGGATCATTAGAAAAGCATTAAGGGCATATAGATGTTGTGTGTAAAATTGTCACATAATAGATAAAATATGTGAGTTTTATCCAAAGTCTCATTTAAATTATATTTTACAAGACTTCTGTCCAAGTTCATACAAGTGATGAGGTGGATGAAAGTTGGAATTTTCTTAGAATTTGCTATGATGGATGACGTTACAATAATGTTTTGTCCTATGTATTCAATAATAAAAAATGGAAGGTTTTGATGGACAACTCATGACATGTGGAATTTTTGTATGCATTTTTAACTTTTTAAAAAATTCCAACTACTCCATATTATTCTTGTTAGTTTACAAATATCTAATTACTTTGTGAAAAGAAAAATGTAGTTTTGTGTCATGGGTCGATCTAAATAAGTAGCATGTTTTAAGCCATCAATCAAAGATATAAGCTCCAATTTTAAAATAAATGATTTATTGTCTCATGTATTCTTATTTTCTATCCAATTTTAGTCTTCAATATTGGGATTCTCAAAGTTGTTCATACAAACTACTAAAATCCATTAGAAGATATTTGCATATTCATGATTAGATTCTTAGCTAATTCTTTAATTATAATGGACACATATGATTTGGAAATCCCTTTAATTACCTTGGACAAATGGCAAAAGACATTATTCATAAAAGACATGATGTGGCATTGAAAAAACAATCACATATTGTTACTACAAGCAACACAAAAAAAATCATCCATTGACATAGTGCCATCCAATCTATGTGGATTGGGATAACACCTTCATTGATTATGTAACTATTTTTCCAACTAATATATCATGCATAGACATTTGATGAAAAGGGTCTAGTCATGGGCACTTGTAGACATTCACACCTACTTATTATGTAGGTAAAAAATATAAAAAATATTAGATTGCATATTTCAACCTAATTCTAACTATTTTACCTACCTAGCCTAGCCCTCTAAACATTGAATAGATTGCAAGTATAAATAATGAAATTGTCACTTCCATGTTAAAAACCAATTCAACCAATGTTCCACAACATCACAATGTCATATTTTTGTCAATATAACATTATCAACATGTTTACTTCAAATCAAGTTTTAAGCTTTACTTATGTAGCTAGGTAAAAAAAAATGTAATATATAGGTTGTGGGTAGCATTAAAAGAAAATGGGATTTTGCAATTGGTCCCTACAACTAAGTTTTAGTCACAATTGAGATATGTGATTAAAATCCCACTGGTTGCATTCATTTGACAAGTTGCATGCAACAATAGTCACAAATGACATGTTCTTTGGATGGAAAATAAAAGTCAACAAAATATTATTTCATCATTTGATTAACTAATATCTATCATCATTTGTGATTAACATGCGACTAATTTAATCAACACTAACAACAAATGATATGTTGACATGTGGTAACAATTTTTAATATTTCAAAATTATTATTTTTTATTTTTGGAAAATTCCCCATTTTCCATTCTTAATGATTATAAATTATGACATGTGGCACATTTAAGCCCAATTTGATATTAATTAATTAATTAATTAAATTTGGATCATTCAATTTAAGGTCAATAAGATATTGACACACAACATTTATGTAGATAGGTAAGGAAGGTAGGCCTAGGCTAATTAAGTAAATTAAATAATCTTATATTATTTTGGATTTAATTTTTAAAATTGAACCTAGTTTATTGGTTTATCCCTTGAATGGCACTTGCATTTTAAATACAATTAATGTAGCTAGTTATATACTTCACATTAAAAGAATGGAAAATAAAAAATATGGGCTAAACATTTAAGTTGCAAATATGACCAACTAAGTTGCAACCTATATACAATTACTTCCTAGTACTTATTATATATTAACCTAGTTCACCTATTAATTATACTAACTATTATAGGTAATAATAGTCAAAAGAAATATTATATATATATATATATAATCAGTAATAATATTACATATCCTATGTTATTATTGGATAATATAGTAGGCTAATTATTTTATAATTATGTTTTCATTTTTTATAATTTTCATTAACTATAACAATCAATATTTAACAATAATAATAATAACAACACAAAATAATAATTTTAGTAGACATAATAAACCTTTAGTGCACTTTGGAACACCTTAATGTATTATAATTTAGATATTCCACTAATATTTGTACAATATATCATATTATATGTATAGTTGGAACCAATTTTTGGTTATTTCTACAATTAATGGGCCATTCATGGGCCTTTTAGGATGAAAATAATGTTAGAAATCATCAGTTTGGTAGATGATTAAGCCATTGGTTGTAGAATAATCACAAAGTTGACCAAAAAATTAAAATTTAGGAAATAATTACATGTGTCAATTAGTCACAAATCAAGTGATTATATTTTGGTTTTTTTTTCCCTAGTGTAGGTAAGTGGTCAATATTTAAATACACATACCTAAATCTACAATTTTCCCACCTATTACTTACCTACCAACCAACCTACATATTTCCAAACCCTAACCTATCTATCAATTACCTACCTAATTAAATACTTATCACCAACCAATATATCATCAACCACAAATAGGTACCTACTTGCTTAGTTACCTACAACCTACATACACACCTACTTACATCCTACCTATCTACAAACTACTTACACAAATATTTACATCATATTTGTTTACAACCTACCTATGCGCTTGCCTACATCCTTCCTATCTACAACCTACCTACCTAGATATATACTTGTGTACTCATCAACAATTTTGAACTTCCCAACTTACTTGTTATGGATCCCAAACATACATGTCATCCATCTATTTACACTATCTTATTAACACATTAACCAAACAAAGGGACATGGTACAGTATTCATCAAAAATTTAAATGATCAAAGATCTATTTAGTTTCAACATTATAGTATAATTAAGACTCAGGGTTTAGGGTTTTAAACCTTTTTTTGTATTTTTTTAATCTTTTGAATAAATTTTAAATGTTATTACTTGTTGAATAAAATGTATAAAGACATTTATGTGAATAAAATTCAAATAAAAAATTTATGATGTTTTAATACATTTCAATGCATTAATACAATTAGGGTTTAAAATTTAAACTAATTAGTTTGAACAAAATTTTAATCTAAGTTTAATAGTATTATGAACTTGCAATTAATTGATATGTAGGTTCAAATTTGAATATTCATTAACAAATATTTATATAATTCATAGCTATATTTTAATTATTAATATAAAATTTCAATATTTATTAAGAGGTTCTATCCTATAATATTTGAAATTTTCTTTGAATATTATAGTTTATATTACAAATATAATTTATTGTTAATGGTTATATTCTTATTTATGATGATATTTTAGATTTACCCTGATGCATTTGGTCCATTAGTTGTAGGTATTGCATTTAGTGGAGAAGATGTGGTTGAATAAACCTTGGATGATGGAAAAGTAAGTTTTTGCAATATCCATATATGAGAATTTTGCCCAAATCATTGGAGACTTTTGGTGAAATCACACAATACAATTTTATGCAAATATTGTAATTCATTTTTAATACATTGTGTAAGGAAATTATTGTGCATGTATTGCATTTGTGACCATGCTAACAATGACTTAAAATTTTCATTCATGAGGGCATTGCTAATTTACCACAATTGATGTTTGAAACAAAAAAATGAGGATATTGTTCATTTGGTTTTATGGTAATTAATGTAACCCAATTGTGTGGATTGGGGTATGTTAAGTATGTAATATGACATAGATTGGAAATAAGACCAAGTCACAAATTGAAATTGCAAAAATGAAATAAGTGAAAAGTTGCAAAAATGAATCTATGAACATGTACAAAAACATTCAAGTGAACACACTACAATATTGCCAATGATATGCAAAAAAATCCCATTGTAAGTTATATATCTTTTAATGTGCACCCTCACATTACAAATTTAACATCTCATGACTTAGAAATGGAAATCATGCAAAATTCGTTTATTTATAATTCATACATTTTACAAATTAATATTGTGCATTGAAAATGCATTTGACATACAAATTCATAAGAAGATGCAAAATTCATGTGACATTCATTCATTCAAAGGTTCGTAATTCATCTGTAAACACATTTATCTATGTGTCAAATGTGTTTTCAACACATGATATTCATATGTAAAATGTATGAACCTATGAATGAATGAACTTTGCACAAATTCCATTATTAATTTGTTGGATTTTTAATTTGTGATGCACTCAAAGAAGAATCATTAAAAATGCCCATGTTCTTTTGATAATTTGTTGCAATTTTATGACCTTTCCACATGATGATGGATAAAAATTTTGTCCATGTTGAAATGCCACTTAAATTACATCCACCACAAAAGCATCTTTTATTGTGCTTAAAAGCTTAGTTCAACAAATGAACAAATTAATGTCATGATCCAAATGAAGGATGGAAACTATGGAAACAGTAAACAAAATATTGTGTGCAAACTTACTAGTCATAAATCATTTATAATTCATGGTATTTGCAAGCTACATGCATTTTTTCCCCCATTTTTCCTTGTTCAATTTTAGACTCCAATTTCAAACTTCCCATGCAACTTTAAAGGCTTTGCATAACCAACTTTACTTACATGAATTATTCCAACAAGATCACCATCCTTTTTAATCCATGAAAATGCATTTGGTGGGATGAATCGCACACCCCATCCAAGAATTCCAATGAGGTTTAACAACCTGTTAGATGTTAATTTCACCAATAAAGGTTGTCAAATCTTTTCCAAGCATTGTGCCTTAATGTGAAGTTGATCCCATTCAGCTTCTGTTTTTCTTCTTACCCAATCATTTTTTTTTTCATTCCCCATATGCTTTCCTTAAGCGTTGTTCAAAATACAAGCATTCATTGATTTATGGTCTTGTTGCCTCGGCCCCCCAAGACAAATAAATGGATGCTTGGATTATATAATGCATATGGGTATTGTTAGAAAAAAAATTTAAGGAAAAAAATTACCCATCTCTACTCTTGAATGAAAAATGAGGATGGGATAAGGTTGTTTATTTGAAATGGTAATGTTTGATGAATTTTTTTTAACACCTAGCATGTGTTTTGTGAAATACAATCCATCATAGAAAACTTACTTTCGAAAGTAGGTGTATATACAACAATTGCTTAATCTCCTTCCTTGTTTATTTCATCTCCTTCTGATTGGTGTTAATTGATATCTTCCTTTGTCATCTACATCTTTTTTGAGGTGCCATATTAAAACAAAATCAAAACCATTGTTCATCATTGGGAAATTCCAAAATAATCCAAAATAAAAAAGAGAAAATAAAAATAAAAATGCAAACGAACAAAAACATTACAAGTCAAATGAAACAATCTTTCACAAAAAGGGAAAAAAAACCTAATTTTTCTTTTTCTTTTATTTCTTTTTAAAAAAATCTTCTTCCCTTTTTTTTGCCCCTCGCAAGAAATTTTTTATTAAAAAAAAAGCTAGGGAGTTATGAGCTCCCTTGGCAAAAAAATTAAAAGAAAACATGATTCTTGTGGTTCTATGGGGGGAAGAATATTTTTTAAATAAATAAAAATAGGGAGTTCATAATTCTCCTAGCAAAAAAGTTTATAAGTAAAATAAAATAACAAGCAACTAATATTTCCATGGAGTTTTTATTTAAAAAATAGCATAGCGCTTTGGCAATGGTGACAAAGGTTTTGCCACCATCACTAGGAAGCTATGAGCTTCTTGGCCAAATTTTTAGTAAAAGAAACAAAAAACTTGTTCTCACCTCCATTACCATCGCCAATGAACTACAAGTTCCCCAAGCAAAAAATAGGGAGCTACAAGCTATTGTGGCAAAAGTTTTTGAAAGAAGAAGAAGAAGAAGAAGCTAGTATCTTTAGTTTGGCTTACTTTGTGGCATGTTGGTGCCTCAAATTATTATTTAAAAAAACAAAAAACTTGTTCTCACCTCTATTACCATAGCCAATGAACTACAAGTTCCCCTAGCAAAAAATAGGGAGCTACAAGCTATTGTGGCAAAAAATTTTGAAACAATAAAAAAAGAAGAAGCTAGTATCTTTTTAGTTTGGCTCACTTATGGAGTGTTGGCGCCTCCTCCTCCTCCCAATTCCTCCTAGCAACAACTCCTCCTCCTCCACCAAGCATTTAGGTCCTCCCCCTTCTCCAAGCAGTAGCACCTCCTCCTCTTCTAAGTAATAACTTGTTTTTCTCAAGTAGCACCTCCTCCAAGTTAGGGCAATGAGGGCAAGAATGGGTAGCTAGATGGGCAAATGGATGGGTGGGTAGGGTAGGGTAGGGCAAGTAGATGGGCAACAAAGAAAAAAAAACCTATATATATGTGTGTGTGTGTGTGTGGAAAATAAATAAATTGACCCAACCTCCTTGACTACACTAGGTCCGATAACTAGGATGAGCTAAGGAAACTGGAACCCAATGAAAAAAAAAGTTTCTTATCCATCCATCCACTCATCATCCATCCATCCATCCATCCATCCATCACGGTACACTGGTGGGTGCTAGTGAGACGGGGTGACGAAATGAAACGGGGTAAGTGTCCAACAACCATTACAGGGAAGGGGTCAAAATGGGTCAGTCCGTGTGGAACGGTTAAGCTGGTTGTGTCATTCATTCATTAGGCCGGGGGTCCTTTCTTTGCCGGAGAAGAGAAGGAGAAGAGAAGAGAAGAGAGTGTTGTGTGTTCATTACCTGCCTGAAGAAACTTGTACTGTGTACCGTTGTACCTACCCTTTTACCCTTCCTTACCTGCACAAAGTACAACTTGGATTCTTCCACGAACTTTATTTTATTGGGCCTTTTTGCCTACCCAAGGCAAAGGATATTTAATTTTGTGTTCAGATGCATTATAGAGTACTCTAATTAATAGCTTCAAGGGATTTTGGCCCCCTAGGTCTATTTTTATCTGAGGATTTTTTTGAAAGATGGTATTTTTTTGGCTTTTGTTGAAACTTGAGATTATTAGTTACAAAGTTACAATATCTTGAAGAATTTTGGGTTTCTTTCAGAGGATTTTTCTTTTTGAAGATTACATTTTTGCATGCATGGTGAAATATTTGAGTTTTTCATGATTCTTCTTTTGCCTTAAAATACCTTTTTAATGTACTTGGCAAGGCCACAATGTCACACACACACACACACACACACACCCCTTGTTTTGTTGTGTTTTTTGATTTCAGGGAATGATGCACTGTGAGAGTGCATTACAACAAAAGAAAAGAGTTGCAATTATGGGGACGATGGAGGGGGGATGACAACATCTCCTCATGAAAGCCACACTTTTGTGTAGTGTAAAGTCTGAGAAGAAAGGTGGTGTGGGCTTAGGTGGTGTGGGCTTTTCAATCTAGTAGTGTAAAAGACTTGGGCTGATTTTTTTTAATCTTTCCCCCTCCCCCAATGATATACCTGACAGATACCCCCCGGGTATCATAGGACAAATTGAGAGAGAGAGCAGGTGAATAATCACACCTCTCATATATATAATCATCTTAACCTCCATCTCCAAAAAATGCACTAGAGAGACTGCCAAACTGGTGAGCTTATTACATTAGATCTATACATGTCATAACATCAAAGTTTAGGTAGTTAAGTTGATTCATTCCAAATTCTGAATGCGATCAGATCATGTGTCTGTCTGTAACTCACACCAAATGTTCCAGCCATCTAATAATTTATGTCCAGAGGTTTTGCTGCAAACTGCAAACCAGTCATACACATCCATTTTGGGCTGGTTTTAGAATTCTTTTGACAAAAGGAAGAAGAACAACATCCAAGATGAGAAGAAGAAATTGCTTTCTGCTTTGGTGCAATGGGTCGTGACCTGACGTCGTTACCACAACAACTCGTGGGAAACTTGCTGATCTTTCCATCCTCCCCGCATGCACATATATATGTGCATCTTCGACAAGGATGCTTGTAATTAATTCTCAGTGTGAACTGACATCCAGTTATGGCCAGCTTCTTTGGCACGGTCAAAAGTACAAACCAGTGTCGTCTGGTTCTTAGTGTTTTTTTTAAAAAATACTTGGCGAAAGGGTCCTTTTTTTTCTAAATACCCAACCTAGAAACCACCCAATATGATGTCACGCAAAGTTTTAGAGCTAAGTATTCCCTTTATAATCATGCTCTTGCTGACCACTTTTTTATTTTTTGTTGTGACACTAACAAATTGTGATTCAAATGTGTATCGTCACATTCCATACAAGCCCTTACAAAATTGTGACTGTAGGCCCAAAAAACAAAAAAAAAAACCTTGCAAATTAGCCTTTGTATGTGAGAATAAAGGTGCCAACAATTGTTTAAATTTTTTTACATGTCTTATTCTCAGCTCAACAATGCATTATTAGACTTGAAGAAAGTTCTGATTTCTGCCTGTTTTAATGTGACGATTTATTTTGAGATTGAGCTCTTTGTGTATCTTGTCAACTAGATTGTTTTAATTAAAAATTTCTGCTTTCTTGGCAAGCTCACCTTTCTCTTACATATGTAAAATAAAAAAAGTTGCCTCTTTCTTTTCTTTTCAACTGGATTCATTGTTAGTAGTTTACACAACTTGAACACATAGCCAACACTAACATTGCCAAAGGGAATTATAATTTATAAAACCTTAATATTTGTCCCATTATGATCATATTTACTAAAAAAGCTATGCAATTTGTTTTGTGCAATAATGAGTGTGGTAGTGACTCCAAAAAATGGCATTTCTTACTAAAATGGATGATTATCAAAAAAAAGAATGTGTGACACAAAGAAAAATGTGACTCAAAATGGGTGTGTGTGATCATAAAAGGGGTTTGTTGTAAGTTTTCATATGCATTGATTTCTCGTTAGTTGCTAGTGACCCAAAAGAAAAAAAAAAGTATAAAGTTTAGATCAAACTGACTTACCAAAAACATGATTTTTCCCAAATTGATATTAGACCAACAAGGTCTTGGAGAGTAGGTAATAAGAAGGTCTGAAATATTTGAAAAAGATCTAATACCAATACCAGGCGGGTATGAATTTTTTAAAGAACGATCTGATATATAACATACGAACTAGATACCCGCCCAACACTGGTACAAACATCATTGCATGGTAGTGTTCTTTAGTACCCTCTGTGGTTTGATGTGTCTTTGCTATCTAGGCAGTGAATAGCCCCGCCATAATCAAAAGAAGTGGAGTGCAGAAAAGCCCAACACACAAATCTCCCATTTAATCAAAAGCTTTTTTTTAAGGCAGGGGTTTCATCAGTGTTTTTTTCTACCAATTTTGGTGGTAAACTGAGTTTCATCCTGTCTTTCCTTTTAGGAGTCGACAACATAACTGTTGTCTGACATTATAAGTAAGAGCATTCTTGTCCGTTTAAGACAAGTTGTGTAGTGGCGGCTGCTGTCATTTACATGAAGTACAAATGTATTATCAAGTGTGGTGGGGGCGAGGGGAGGGAGTTCCAGTAGGCTATCTCCATTGCAGCAGCGCAGCTTGACTCTCTCACTCGAACTCACATGCTAGAATATAGTCAGAAATCTTCAAGCCATATTGACCCCCTTAATACATATCAAGGCTGTAAGGCTTACACAAGGAAGAAGTGTAATTAAGATTGGGATTTTTTCAATATGGGTCTTTTTTTTTTGGAGGATTAGTGATTTTTTTGTTGTTCCCAATGGGTTCCCCCAACATGTTACCCAAGTTCCCAATGTGTTCTCCAACATGTTCCCAATAGTTCCTCATTGGATCCTCTATCCTTTTCCCTTAAGTTTTACTCTTGTAACCTATATAATCATCTTGAAGGAGAAGATTATAACATATCTATTTTGGAACTGTCCAAAGCTTGGTTTATTATTATTTTTTTATTTAATTTTATGCTTCCCTCCTCAGAATAGAAGCATGCTTTATCACGATTCCCTTTGGCCACCCCCTTTAGAACTTATACACATGCAAGTTGACCCATGACCAAACAAGATGGGATAAAAAAATTGAAGGTACTAGTGAGAATGTCTTAGGGAACAATTTTGGAACCAGATGGGAACATCTTGGGAACTTGAGGGGAACACATTGGGAATAGACCCAAAAAGCAAAGAAAAAAAAACCCTCCCCATGGACTAATAATACTCCCATTATAAACTGGGGGTACTTATTTATGGGCTTGTGGTGTCAAGCTAGTAATGATTATGGATGAGTGGAATTGCCACTTTCAACTTTGGATCCTAAGAGTTGAGCTAGGAGTTATAATAATGCACTCTCTCTAGTCATGAGAGAAGAAGGGCCGTGAATTAGGTTGCTTATAATTTTATGTGGAAGCTTCTTACCATAAGATCTTCAAGATTGGAAAATCTCCCATAGCCACCACCACCACCACCACCACCACTACACCAAACAACCCATAAAGAAGAGTGTCCAGTGAGGGCTGCCATGGCCACTCAGCACATGTCCCTCCTAAACCAGTGACTAGTAAAATAAAATGCCTCATAACTAAATGACATGAATTGTGGGTGCAGTTCATAATTGTCAATTTTATGTTGGAATGGTGGTGCATGTCAGAGTAGGTTACTAGCTAGATAAACAAAATGTGAGTTCTTTAGTGGGTCAGCATTTCATGATTTTTCTACCTTTGCTACCAAATCATGTTCACTTGTGTAGCCTAGTTTTTCCTTTCAAAAGCTTTTTTTGTAATTTAATTGGATTTTCAATGACAAAATTACTCAATTTTCAATATCTTTTGCACTAAAAATGGTCTAAAATTTTCCACCTTCATTAAATCCTACTCACTCACTCACTCACTCACTCAAGGGTGTTTCCAACATAATCAAAAGTGCACCCAAATTTCCCTTAAATGTTTAGTTTTGGTTTAAATGAATTTTCAAAGATTTTTTTTCAATAGTCAATCATTTTTCCACCATAGGTTGAAACATTATGAAACCAACTAGGTGCACCCCTACTTGTTGAGGACTTTCCGACGGTACCTAGGACATGGCAAGAGGTGTTGTGAATTGGGAGATCTCAACATAACAAACAAACAACTTTCCTTTCATAGATAGATTGGTAAACCAAGAAAAATTGTATTGCAAAATCTGTCAATTTGGTATTCATAAACATAGATTTTTTTTTGGGTTCAATTTTCAACCTATTGACAAGCATTCTTTTAATCATTTTTCACATGTCCAACTTTTTTTGTATATCTTGTCTACATAATCTAGAGCAACTTGAGTTCATCTTGAACATTTTGTGTCATCTCCTTTGGATCATCCTTCTTGTCTTTCACAATGGAATGTGGTAGAGCAAACGTGGACAGTTGTAAAAACATTGAACATTGTTTTAGAATGTTGCAAGCTTAGTTTTAAATAATTATAAATACATGCCACCAATGGGATCATGAAATTGTAATTTACATTTTCATGGCATGTGTGGTTTTATATAATATGATCTTGGAGGACGAACGTGATGACCAACTAGAGGTTATCAAACCAAATGTTGGTGTTCCATTTTGTCGAAGATTGTATTTTGTAATGTTTTGACAAGGCATTAAAACCATAGAAAATTTAGACTTACATTTTAGACTTGGTAATGAACATATGTATCAATTGAAAATCAATGAAAAAAATTCACAATTTTTTTAGTTTTGTGAAGCATTTGTGTTTTATTCCAAAAGTTCAATTAATGTGGGTTGTTGCAACTTTGTTGTGTTTTAAGAACTACGTTCACAACTTGAAAGGTTGGACATGGGTTGTTTAGAGTTATTGAATTGCTTCCATGGTAGTCAAACTATCCATGATAGTTGGTGTATTCATGAGTTCAACTAAGATGGTTGGAATTTTTTCTTTGTTTTCAAAACTTTTTCAATTTGGAGGTGGTGCACACATTAATTCCTTGTGCATGTTAGTTTGATGCGTGATATTGTTTAACAACAACCAACAATCTATGAAGTTGAATGTTGCATTTTTAGGGTGTTTTGTTAAGGGTAGACTTATGTTATCATTGTAAAATAGAATGGGTAGAACGGGGCGGGATTAATTAGGACTTATAAAAGTGGGTAGTTTGAATTACTCTTATGGTGGGGAGACCAAGAATGAACTTTGGAAGTTTTTTGATTTTAGAAGATTAAAAGTTGTATTTTTTTTCAAGAAGCTCATGCTAAAGCTAGGAGAAAATACTTGATGGAAAAAACTTTTTTGATGACTTGTACTTGTTTTATAATTTCTATTTTCAATTCTAAACTGATTTGAATTTTGTTTTTAGTTCATTAAAGACATGATTTTAGTTCAGATATGGACTTTTGATAAACTTGATTATTTGGTTTTTGTAGTTTTGTTCTTGGCAAAATTTGATAGTTTCAATGACAATGTTTTAAACTACAAAAATAAGAATTAGATGAATAGATGAAGATTAACATTTACCATGTTGTCACTTGTATGATTCCAAACTCTTTTGAAACACATCTTTAGGTGAAAACTTTGATTCATTCAGTGACACGCTCCCAAGCTTTTTGATAGATTCAAATGTGAGTTTGAAGTGAAACCAGTGGAAGAGCAAGGAATTGGGGCACGTTCTTTGGCTCACAACACTTTGGGGGTAGAGGGGCATGCTAGAGCTCCAGAATGGGAATGACAAGTAATCAATCATTCATACGGACCTGCACAAACCAGCCAACAAGTAGGTTAGTGCATAGTTGAAGCACTTTTGGTGTTAAGACAAGCTACAGGCAAACTCGGACTCACAAGACTCACCACAGCCCGGACTTGAGGGAAACCACCACCTTCCCCCTTATAGTATACTTTGTGTTTTCCACGAGGCTCACATCCAAATGACATTTTGTCTCAGGACTCCCAAATGGGAGTTAGGCCCAAAGTTGGGATTCCCACGACTTTGGGGCCCCATAACTTTGTGTGTAGACCTTCGATTAAGATGAGGTTTAAAATAAAGTTGTAGCCCTTGTTAAAAAATTTCCAACGGTATGTGGCACGCCACCTGCATGCAAGGAATCGGGTCAATTCCTGATTTTTAATGGTCAGGAATCAAACTGTTAATTTGATTCCCAACCTTTCTTTTTGATATAACTTGTGTTTCAAATGTCCAAATGGGTGATGTGAACTCATTTTAGACATCTATTTTTCAATCTAATGGGTTTTTACCCTGCAATCGTTCCCTAAAGATTTAGGAGTCCATCGGGAGTCCAACTCCCCAAGTGGGAGTTGCCTTGGGAGTGTGAGGGTTCATTCTCTCACACTCTTTTGCACTCTCAAAAGTAAGATGTGTTTCTTGGGCTTCCTTCTTGTGCTGCATTTTTGCAAGCCCTTGCCTTGGTCACAAGCCCAAGGCTAAGGTTGTGACATTCAGAGCTAAAAGACCTTAGAAAACCCACAAGTTTAAAAACATAATGTTTTATAATTCCCCACTTTGTTTACGTTAACCTTGCTAGTCTTTCACCACTTGTGATTAATTTGTGTTTGTTGTAATTGCCTTGATTTCGCTCTTAGAACATGTGCAATTTTGGTCTATTTTTAATGACTATATTTTGTGATACATGCATGAATGACACATAAAGGTGATGTTATTTGTTAGCTCGAAATTTTCTCCCCTTCTTGGTGCAATGCACTTGTGACACAATCTTTGAAGTGTCAATTTTGACTTCATTTTCAAGGTGTGATGTCATATATTTTACGTACAATGTCATTGATTTGACTTTTGACATCATAAAATTTGATGTAATGACCTATAGAAGACTCCTCTTGTTTGTTGCTCAAGTATGTGTACATAGGATTTTGACAAAACTTGTTGGTCTTTTGTAGTTTAGTTAAATGGGTTAATATTATTGACTTTCTTGTGATTATTTATGATAAATTATTACATTAGTGGGGGATTTATGGTATCCAATTAAAAATGTTTTTAATTAAGTACATAATTAACCCATTTTGATTCGTTAAGCAACTCTAGTTTGTTAAGTGGTATGAATGATAGTTTTTTAATCTCAATTTTGGCAATGGAATGAAAAAAGTTGGTTCACTTGTTCTTTAACTTTTTGCAATTGAATAAAAGGGTGAAATTTTTTGTTGATACAATATTAAAGTCCAATGAACTTTTCATCAAATTTTTTGAAATGGGTAAAAATGCCCATTCACAATTGGGACATTTGATGTCTTATGATGTTGAAAACTCATAATTCTTAATGAATGTAACTTCTTTTAATAGAAGAATAGACTATTTTTGAGCTCTGAAAATGAATTTCTAGTGCCATATGAAGCTTTCAAAGTTGACATGATTTGGTCTCTCAAATTGCCCTTTGATTTGTTTTGATTCATTTTGATGATTTTAATTTCAACCTTTCAAGGTGTCATAACTTTTGGATTTTTTTTTCATTGGTCTATGCCTTTAGGCAAAGACTATGCATTCATTTGGGTCTACAACATAATAAAACAAAATTGGACTTTATGGACAAAATTGGGTGATATATTTGAAATAAGTGGAATATGAAATCATATGCTTCCAATTTTGGTTTAATGGTGTTTTTAGGAATACAAATAGTTATGTACAAACTAAATGAGTTCAAATGAGATGCAACTATGTTAAAACTAAGTAAAGACAATGTAAACATCATGGCATGGACCTTATATATTTCGCATCTTTATTTTGGCAATGTGAATTTATTTTATTATAATTTGCATCGAGACCTTTACATGGTAAAAGTAGAAGTCTACATTTGAAAATGTTGTAATCCTTGAAACCTCTTTTAGGAAGTTAAATTTCCTATTGCAAATGCAACTTGGGATTCTTTTCCTTTGATAACACATCTTGTAACACTATCTCACTTCACAATGTACTTGGAGGGCACCTTATATCTATGAATATCCCTCCAAGAATACATGACGAATTTTACACCTACATAATAAGAGTGGGAGGGCAAAATGTTGGGTGCTGATGAAGTGACTCCAGTTATATCATAACATAGACCATGGCACAGAAGAGACCATATCATAATAATAGTTCAATGTTCAACATAATAAGGTTTTGTATAAGCTTAAAGATTATTAGTTTTAGGTCAATTGGATTGCTTAATTTGGTGGTCTGAATTTGTTTTTGTTTTTGTTCATTTTTTGGGGGTTATCTTTAATGAACAAAGAGTTCAATGTGTAATCACTATTTGTGGATAGGGTTTTAGCACATGACTTGTGCACTTTGTTATTGGTATTGAGAGGGTTAGTTAATTGGTCATTGTTCAACCTAGTGATTTACTTTGGGGTGGATTTCTGCAAAATTTCAACCTCAAGAATTAAAAATGGAACATGCTTAATTTTTTTTCCTATTTAGAAAAAAAAACACCAAATTTTTGGGAAGAAAACTTATACGTCAAAAAAAAATCCATCACATTTCAATACAAGTATTTTATTTTGGTGCAATTTTTCTCAATTTTTTTATAGTAGTTAGATAGTTTTCTATGTCACCAATTAATGCTAATTTTTTTTGGGGGGGATAATAATTGTTAAATGATGCTACATAAAGAAAACTTAAAAAGAAAACCACTAGGTGCACTTTTATAGAACAACCAAAGAAATTTCCTCATGTATTTGAAGGGCAAATTATATTCATGAATATCCCTCCTAGGAATCATAGGTGTAAGCTTGGTCTCACTTTTAGAGAGTAGGCGTAAGAACTCGAGCCCACTCCTTGCACCTTGTGATCTACCTATGTTTAGGTTCATATTAATGTTTGCTTGGTGCTTTACCATGGGTACACCCCAGGGTTGGCGACATTACCAAAATGCAAATTTAGGTGAAATCCTCAAGTGGTTTGGTTGTTCACCTGAGAGAGAGAGAGAGAGCTCACTATCTATCTATGCTCCACACTTGCTTGGCAATTATGCACCCAAGAAGAGTGGTTGTTAGGTGAATATTGAATGAACTTGAGAGTTTTCATGATAAGGGAGAGTCATGCCTCATGGTGCTTGCCACCACCACCACCACCACCACCACCACCCATGTAACAACTGGGGAACTCACTCACTCACTCCCAGAAACAGATCACCTGCCGGTAGTTGTGTTGTTGTAGCTCCAAATCAATGAATGAACCTAACTTTGCTTCAAAGGACTACAGTTGTCATTCCAAAGTACATTCAGCTCCTCACCTGTTTCTCTTATTGATTGCTTGCCCACCCTTGGAGACCCAATACGCAATTTGCTTATATGAGATATTTTGGCAAGAGTGAACCAGCACCCATCCACACATGATGAATAGTTTTGTATTATGGAATGATCAAGCTTTTGGCCGTTATGTTGGTTAAGGTTTAGGCAAGAGACCCACCCTACATAAATAATGGGCATTGGAGAGACTAGTCACGCCGATGCCCCTTATGTTGGGTAAGGTGTCAGCTGAGCCCCTTAGGGTTAGGCAAGAGACCCACCCAACATAATGGGCGACCGAGAGATTAGTTGCATCCATTGTAGAACAAGGCATCACAAACACGCTGGTCCTGCCAATAAATAAGATGTTGTACATCTACCTACTGTGTCCACACTCTCTCCGAACACCAAAAAAGAACATCTGTTCCAATTCATAACAGTCTAAACATTTTCACCAAAGAAACCCGTTCACCTGATGTGAAACTAGTTCTAATAAGGTAAAACTTTCAAAAGTTGGCATCGAATGCGAATAGTCCCTTGTCCCCGTGGGAACAAACTAATCAGGAAAATCTTGACATTACAAGTGTAACCCATGTCAATGGTTTTAGCTTTAAAGCCACATTGGGATAAAGGAACTTCAAATAAAAAACAATCAACTTTATTACTACACATGACAAGATATGGCTTGTAGGTAAGATGCCACTCTTCCTATGGAATGGTCTTGACTTCAATTTTCAATAAGTTTGGTAATCGTTTGAGAATTGGGGCGAAAATGAAAATTTTCAAAAAATAAAAAATAAAAGAAAAATCCAAAATTGAATTGATTCTTCAAAACTCTTACAAGAACCAAAACTAAAACTATGCTTTTGAACCATTCTTTTTGATAAAAAAGATAATTGTTCAACATTGGTACCAACCATCCACATTTATCTACATATTTAATACATGATACACTTCTATTTACATACATACATACATACAAGGTACCACTTACATTACTTACCTACTTACCTATGATAGTTACTCACTTATGTAGGTTGGGTTGTTGTTAACTAGGTAGTAGTGTCAGGTGGATGTAGAAGGGTTAACTGGAGACTTAGTTGTGGATGAAGTTGTGGTTCATTCATAGGAGGTTTCCAATGGATGCTGCAGTGGAGGGTGCTGGGTCACATAATTCAGATATTTTGATGCATTCCATTGAAAGAAAAAAGCACCTTCAAAACTTCTTCATTCCAAGGTTACTACTCCCCAAAGCACACACACTATGATTGATTGCTGAAAAAAACACAAAAGGGGGGGGGGGGGGGGGGGTAAGAAC
>Ga0116229_10001407_pt1 | contig 37604 bp, 18 predicted proteins | sample S1TSphgellanicum_3_FD_87313 | JGI IMG/M metagenome (GOLD analysis project Ga0116229, IMG submission 87313) | Host-associated microbial communities from peat moss isolated from Minnesota, USA - S1T2_Fc - Sphagnum magellanicum MG | ecosystem: Host-associated > Plants > Peat moss > Unclassified...
AAATTAACATGTGCCTTTTGATGTCCATGAAATATGTATATTAATTTAAATTAGATTTGGCATTGACATAAATATATGAAAACATAAGAAAAACTTAAAACAGTTGATTGTCTTCACTGAGAGAGCGTGCAGCAATGTGGAGCTCAAATTTCTAAATATTAAGCTAGATAGTTATGATCCTTCTATGATTCTGGCTACAAGTGGCGTACAAGGGGTCATCATTTGGCAATTTTTGTTTTATTGTGACATGCGTTCGGGTGATGGAAGACTCCAAAAATCACCAGATTTTTCACCAGAAAAAAAATAAATAAAATTAAATCGCCATCTGGCAAAAAAAATTCGCCAAGAAAAAAAAAGGGCTGATTCCCATTCAATTGTTCTAGAGACCACCAATCAGCCCTGCCCTCAAAGGCTACAAGTTTGTTCCTAGCTAGAGTTTTTAATATGCTTCCTTCAACTTGGTTGTCACTCGACACCTCCCGTAGTAAGCAAGCCACTAAATACCCCCCTAACAAGCTCTGTCGAGCACTGGTTTTGGGCTGACAGTGCAACCCTTAGGAGAACTGCATTGTTCTGTCGCAGGGTTTTTAAATTTTTGTCCTTTTTTACTTTCTATTAGAAATAAATCTAAATAAAGAATTCTTTTTCCATCTGAAACTATGTCAGTGATTAGTGCTACCCCTCCTATTTGGGAGGTTCTGGGATCGAACCCAGCTCCGTGAGTCAGTCAGTTCACACTGAACAGTGTCGACGCTAAAGAACATGCTTGAGCTTTTTTTGAAGAACTGAAGAACATTGAAAATCGGGTTGCATGGTTTCTTACAGAACTATGCAACGCCGAAACAGGTGTGCAAAAAGACAAGCGAAACCAACGTCGGACAGAGCTCGTTAGAGGGTATTTGACGTCACGCCGCCTCTCGTAGTATGCGTAATGCCCTGGCCCAAAATAAGTGCACTAATAATGGAGGGCTTTACAAAGAGTAATTTCCCTCCCACCAATTGCGAGGGAATTTATGAATTGCTCAGGGAATCCATCTCCCCTCGTCTTCATCCTGGTTGGCAAATTTTCTCGTTTCTTCATCAACGAGATGAAAATACTTTTCATCCACTTAGTTACTTTTCTTCATCCTGAAAATGCTCCCTGCTCGCTCCCAGGGCAATACCTACAGAAACCCACCCTTTAAAATTCATGAATTTGTAGTCCTAAACAACTTAAACCTCCCATAAATTTTTTTAATGTATTTGGAGGTAACCATACAAAGCAGAGATTTTTTCATCCACAAGAGGCAAGGCATTTTGTTGTAAGGGAGGTTCCAATTCGAGTGGGTTCTCCTGAGGGAGGGTCACACAAGGGTGGTAGCCCAAGCACGTTCTTAACCGATGGAGAACACATGAGTATGGGAACTTCCATGTACATAAAAAAATCTCTTGTTTTGTCTCCTTACAATTTTTTGCTATCCTCTTCTATCTATTGCCATAACACTACCATTGTCATCTCCCATTACCTTAAAAGCTTAAGCTTTTTATGAGTCTCAAGATTCCTTATATATGGTATACTACAATTTTGAAACTCAAGGTAGTATGTCGGTTATGTTTGTTGTGTTCAAGCTTCAAACTTCAACATTTTGCATTGATGTTTTTTAAATGGCTAGTCTTTATGCTCAATGTTTGAGCAATTGAATGTTTGAAGGGAATGTTGTGAACCAAATTGCAATTAGTGTGCATTGTAAATGGTGCCAGGAGCAATGAATGTTCGTTGGGAATTACAAAAGTTTGTTGAAAGTTGAAAGTTATAATCAAGTCCTAGATACTAGATAGTTTTTCATATTTACCTTACAATTTTTTATTTCAAGTTTTTTGGTTGTGGCTAAGGAAAGGTGTTGAAGGTTTTCAAGTTAAGGAGGTATCTAAAGTTGTTGAGTACAACAAACTCTAAATCATTTTTATGGAAACATTTCTTACTTTTTGCTTGTGCATGATGCCACCTTTTGCAAAATAGTGCATTGGCTTTTGTTGCAAGGCTTCAAGTTGATGTTCAAGGGTTGCAAATGTAGAACCATTGAAAAAATCAAATGTTCACAAGATGTTCAAGGATGTGTGGCTTGTCAAATTTCCATGGGCTAAGCATGTGGTAAATCCTACATGGAAAATCCATGTGGTGCATTAGAAGATTTGTTCCAAAGTTGAAGGTAAAAAGAATTTTTTTACCCTAAGTTGGATTGTTTGCAAAAACACATAAGCAAGTGGAAAGTTGTAGTTGATTGTTTAGGAATTTTGGTGAGTGAGTATCAACAATGATAGCCAACATTAAAAGAATGAAAGGGTTCATGCTAATCAAGATCCAAATTCTATTATGGAGATGGTGGTCAATGGAATGAAAGTAAAAAAGAAAAGAATATATATATAATTTGTGGCAATTTTCCATTTGTTGAAATATGGCAAGCTTGTGACTAATCTTGAACACATGAGAGGTTAATTTGACTTCTTGAAGGTTTTCCATAACCTAAGGAAACATTGGACATACTCAAGTGGGTGGGAAATGGCAAATGTCATGCACAACATCATTTTGAAGCAAAGAAAATCACTAATTCAACAAGCCTAATTGCCATGAAATCACAACTATAGACAATCAACCCTAGATTTTTATTCACATTTATGTTGTTTAAAATGGGTGTCACATCCCAATTCGTTTGAACCTTGAAAGAATTGTAGATGGAAATACATTTGATAATTTCATTGTTGTAATAATTCATTTTCTTGTTTTTGGTGGGATGTCAAAGGCTAACATTACCCGCAAAGTTGTGTGTTTTGAGTTTGATGGTGTAATTATTTTCCAAAGCTTAACATTAAAAGAAATTCCCCAAAAATACAACCAATGCATTTGCAACTATGTGCAACTAATTGTCATTTACAACTAATAACTTCTTCATCTTACACTCTAAAATTATTTTCATTCATGATCATCCCCATATGTGCCATTAGTTACAAATGGAACCAAACTTAATCGCACCACTAAAGTTAGATAGCCCTTAGTGGTATACATAAGTGTATTAGGAAACTTTTGAAAGGTATGTATATTAATATGTATGTTAAGTTCTATTAAAGGTATAATAGGAATATGTTTCCATTAATGTAATCACAAAGTTGTATTTAGTTTGTGTTTAGGCAAATAACTACCTACCTACCTACCTTTATATGTTTGTTTACCTACTTAACCTAACCTACCAATCTATTTACTTATATGTTTGCCTACCTATCTAACCTAGGCTACTTACCTACTTAACGTAAGTAACCTATTTCTTTTTTAATTAATGATTAATTAGTTACACTTATTTTTACTTAATTGATAAATAATAGTTAATTAGTGTTTATAATTAATATTTCAAAAAAATTATTTTTTTCAATATGAACTATAATCAATTATTTATAACTAATTAGTTAGTCAAGTATTATTTAATTCATATTTATTACTATGATAATATTGTAGTTATTTATTATTTAGATATTAGTTATTTATTATTGATTATTGATTATTTAATTACTTATCTGATTATTCAATTATCTAATTATTTATTTATTAATTAAATACTAATCATTAATTTGTTAATTAGTTATTATTTCAGTCAATTATATCTCTATTTATGAATTATGAATTTATAATCTATAATTTATAATTAAATGATTTAATTAATCTATTATTATATAATTATTAATTAGTAATTAGTTAGATAACTAAATAGTTACTTATTTACTTCTCTATTTAGTTGTCTAGTTTTTCAAAGTTCAAAATTTTGTCCTCCATTTCCAACTTAAAACTATATAATGTGGAGATTTTGTCTTACACTTTCATGTAAAAAAACACATGTCAATTGGGATGAGCCAATCTTATATATTAATTCACTACGTCTATTAGTGTGTCTGTCTATCTGTAAAACTTGATCTCCCCAACAACATGACAATTATTACCACTACTTTCTAGGGCAGTTAATTATGGTAAATAATAAAATAAAAAGAATTTTTTACCTGTCTGTCTGTAAAACCTAATCTCCCCAACAACATGACAATTATTACCACTACTTTCTAGGGCAGTTAATTGTGATAAATAATAATAAAAAAGAATTTTTTACCGTGGCATTTAAAGTTTTGTTTGACCTTGGTTACAACAATAATAATATAATGAAAGTAAATAAAGTAAATGAGTTGTTACGTAAGCAAAAACAAGTAAGTAATTACGTAAGTTAAATGTAATAAATTAAAGCAAGTAAAAATAAAAGTGAAATAAACTTAAGATAATAAGTAGCCTAAGTAGTTCATGAGGTAGTATGAGCCCTAGAAGACTTTTGCAACAGTCTTTTCAAGGGTTCACAAATTTACACGTCGATATCACTAATTATTTATTACTTAGGGGCAAAAAAAAAAAAAAAACATTGAGTGTGACGATGGGCCAGAGGTGCCCAGCCCACCGTCTGTGCCTTGCAGGCACGGGTTACCACTAGTCAAAGGAACTTAACTCCTTAAGGAGTTTAACCCTAAAAACTAAACCTAAAAATTATTTAAAATATTTACCTTCCCCTACCTATTTAGTCCCACTTAACTATCTAAATATTGGTTTTATTTCATTTTGGCCAAAATTCAAAATTGCCACTTGGCATATTGGTATTAGGCCATGTGTCACAATCCAAAACCATTTAAAATAGATGATGAAGATCCACTATTTTTTTTAAAACAAATTTTTTTCAAGCCTTTTTCATTTGTCACGTGTCATTATGTAAGTTGTTGATTTTTATGGTAATATATGGATAGCATATAATAATATATAGATAGTGAAGTATTTGTTAACCGTTGACTTCATTCACACTTGCAAGTAGTGTTTTATGCAACTAAACAATTTTTAATAGCAAATGTCTTTTGCAACAAGAATATAGTTGCAAATGGTAGTTTTTTTCTAGTTTTCTTGTAATGTGAAAACCACTTTCAATTGCCTTTTCCTTTCATTATATGTCCAAATCTTTACATCCTTTGACCATTGTGAAATTTGAAGGTCGGTTTGCTTTTATTCATACCTATTATGACTAATATCCCAAAAGACATTTGGAGTGCACCAAATTGGCTAAATTAATTCAATCAAAGGGTTTGAAATCCTAAAAAACATTTTGAACAAGTTGGATTTCTATGTTGGCCCTTTCTAAGTGAGTTTTAATTGAGTATAATTTTTTGTGATAAAAATGTATGATGATTTTATTACTAATTTAGTTGCTACCTCTAACTATGAGCTTTTGTGTGATGTGAAAATTGTAATGGGATTGACATATGTGCTATCAATTTTGGAGGCAATACAAATCTCGGAAAAAATTGCTTGAAATAAAGAATGTTTCATTTGTGACTTTGTTGCAACAATGAAGTTCATTCAAATGGATTTCTACACCTTATATGTGGACCCTCATTGGCAATTTTCACATTATTAGTTTCAAAGCTTTGTGGATTTGGTGGGGACCTCTTTTTAAACATTACCCCATAGTACGGTACCTTAAGCCCACCACACAAATGGACTATGCCACCTTTCGTTTCAACTAATGTTTATACACAAAATTGACAAGTGCATTGGAGTGGTGTCAATGGTTGTTAGGCAAGATTGGATAACTACATGCCAAGGTGTGAAAGATCAATACACTTCTATTACAAAAGGGTTGATAAATGAGCTTAACAAGAGATTTCCAACCCAAGAACTTATGAATGATATTGGCATCATTTACCTTCAATATTGGGTAGAACTAAAAGTTGCCCAAACATTTCCTAAATGTCTAAAAATTCTTAAAACTCATTTTACTGCCCCAAGACAATTCAACCGGATGGCAAATCACATGCACCTTTATTAGAACAAAAGTTATTTAAGCAACAATCTTGTTTTTTTTACCATTATGAAGTCCAATAATGAAGGTGCCATAAAACCCCCACATGATTGTAATCCAACCATTTGATTGTGAAGGTGTTTTGCTTCTAATGGGATTTTGAAATCTCTTGTTGAACTTGCAATTATTGATGATCTAAAGAATGTGGAATATAAATGCACCTTTTCTATTATCAACTTCATGAAGTCCAAATTAACGAATTAACGAATCACTAATGTTGGTTTAGTTGTAGGAATGTGTGCTTGGGATTTTTTTACATTATAAATTTTCTTGTACCATGTTGCCATCATAAATTGAAATGAGGCAAAATCCCACTATGGGTGGGATTGTAACATTTTGGACTAGCTATCAAAAATCAAACTTTGTTATATGACATCTTCATGGATCTTACCACTTACATTTGAACAAGTTCATAAGTCATAGATTCTCCTTTTCAATGTGGTTGTTTATAAATGGGAATTTTGGTACTAATGTGTTATGTTTTGCAAGGCCGCTTTCCATTGCAATGAGGCAAAGTCCTCTTATGGACTAAGGGTTCAATCCCCTTGGAAAACATTACCTAAAATGTGTCGCCCCAAAATGTGGAATTGAATGCATAATGCATCTTTGACTCCAACAGAATATGAATTTTCATGTATTTCATTGAACCTTAAGACCACAATTTTGTCTTTTTGTTCTAATTAACCTTAGGGTTATAGGTTTTGATTTCATAAGGTTGTGTATTTGTCCTCCCAAATTCTACCACACTTTATTCATTTTCATGAAAGCAAAATTATAAATTATTTAAAAGTATGTTATTATAGTAATGATGTTCATTGGACCTACCCAAGGAAGAAAATAAACAACCTTTGATTAATGTGAGTTATTTTTGCAAAAATTTAAATTATTAAAACAATCCAAAGAATGTGAATTTGGGTTTATAGACCATGAAAGACATGAGGATTTTGAAGATGAATTAACTAGCATTGTGACATGAAAACATAAGAAACATTCAACCTACTAAATACCTATAGCTATGTCAATTGCCATAATTTCATTGTCTATTATTTTTTAGTTTAAAATCAATAACCTCCATGACTACAATAGACCTGAACATTTTGTTGGTGAATAGATTTTTGTTTTAAAAATCATTGAAATTGTTTGAAACCCAATGCAAGTCTTGAATTATTATCACCATTTGTTGCTACTTTTGTCATGGGTGGGGCTTCTAAATGCATTTGGCAATAGAGAGGTGCTAAAGAAGGCAATGTGCCCGTGAGAAGATGATTGAAATTGGATCTAATTCATATGTCTTTTGAAACATGATCAAACATTGTGGTAATGTTTGCTATAGGTGATCATGAACACACATTTGCCAAATGATAAAAAAAAATTAGCGTTTTTGTGAACCTTAAAATCTATTGAATGATCCATCCACATGATAATTTTATAGTAGGTGAGTGGGTAGGTAGGTAGGGGGTTAATATAATAGTTTTGTGGGGAGGTAAAGGTTTAGTTAGAAATAGAGAGGTTTTACCAATAGGTGTAAAGGTTTAACCAAAAAGTAAAGAAGTTTTGTAAAGACGTAGAAGTTTAACCACAAAGAGATAACATTTTTCTTAAGAAATAAAGGTTTAGTTAGGATGTTGAAAAGTTTTGCCAAGAGATAAAAGTTTAAACATGAAATATAAAGATTTTATCAAAAGGTAGAGGTGTAGTGAAAAAATAAAGAGAATTTGATAAAATGTAAAGGTTTACCCATGAAGAAATGAAAGTTTTCCTAAGATATAGAGTTTCAGCAAAGAAACATAGAGGTTTAACCAAAAGTTAAACGTTTAACAAGGAATATATAAAAGTTTTGATGAGAAATAGAAGTTAAGTAAAAAGTAAAAAGATTTTGTTGAACGGTAAAAATTTAACCAATAAACATAGTGGTCTTAACTAGAGGTGAAGGTCCAACAATGAAGAGATTAAAAGTTTTGTCAAAAGACAAAGGCTTTCCCAAGAAAATATTAAGGTTTTATTAAGAGATATAGGTTTAGCTAAGAAATAAAGAGGTTTTATTGAAAGGTAAAAGTTTTTTTTAAGAAGATAAAAGTTTAGTTCTAGGAAAAGATAAAAGTTTTGTTAAGAGGTAGAGATTTAGCCCTCAAAAGATAGAGGGTAAGTAGATAGGGTGCATAAATAAAGGAGTTGGTTTTTAGTTGGTAGGTAGGACCAAGATGTAAGTCAATAGAACCATGCAAGTAGGTAGTTGAGTAGGAGAGTAGTATGAAGGTTAGGGTTAGAAAACAAAAATTAAAAAAAAGAAAAAAAGAAAAAAAAAGTCAATATCAGGAGAAAAAAGGTTGACAATGGTGCAATGTCGGTGAAAGTAGGGTTAAAAGTGGGATGGAAAAACACAGTGCATTGATGGTAGGGAGCTATGCCCTGTGTAAAAGGTGCATTCACACCTAATGTTAAGTTAGTGATAAGTGAAAATCTAGGTGGCATCTTAGGTGGCATGCAATGTTAAAATGGGTGATTATTTAATATTTAAGTGAATGTTAACATAACATAAAATTTTTGTGACAAATAAATTTAGGTTCTATATGACTAGCTTGGTGTTAAGGGACTTCATACTAGAGTCCTTAACAACATGTGTGAACGCACCCCTTGGCTGCTTTCACAAGCAAGTTGATTGGTTTTCCTCTCTAGAAGTCCAAGTTAGTTCAATAGCTCTTAACGACATGAACCAAAACAAATCTATTTACATGTGCAAAAGCTTGTTTGGTCACTTGGAAAGTCAAGACCACTCGGAAACTCATTTTAGGAGTTCTACTCAATAATGGTGCTAACTATTTTTTTAAACTCTAAAATTCAAAGACACCCATTATAATAGTTGAACACCAAGCAGTACCTGATGGTCAATAGACATCTGGCTTTAGCTATGCCTAGAGGTTTGGCCAAATCTTGGCTTTCTCTAGGCCCAATACTTTTCCATATTTATTTTGAATTGTAGCTTATTGTTATGTCTTCCAACAATTTGTAATGAGGTTTGCTACCTTCCCCTTACTACATATATTATGTGATATGTGTGGGATATAAATGATTGTCGTTGTAGGTTTTCCCATGGACTCATATTACCAAATATTTTTTGGCCAAAGTGAACCAACACATTTTTCACCTTTTGGTCTGCCCATTTCCTGGAGACATTTTGTGGTTGTGATTTTGTAACTAAGTTTTTGTTGTATTAAAAAAAATTATTTGAAATTTATCGTATGATTCTCCTTGAACAATTCTAAAGACAATTCCTATCGTTTGATTGCCCCTAAACATTTAAAAAAACAAATCCAAAAGCAACTACCTTGTTTAAAATCCTAACCATCTCGTTCCTCTTCCCTACTTGCCAACACCTATCTATGAAGGAAGGTAGTTTGTTTTGTTTTGTAAGTATGAATTCCATCGAACTAGGATGCTTCAATTTAGAATGCTTCAATTTGTGTTCTTGGTGGGAGTTATACGTGGGTAGAGAGCCATTGCTTGCTGAATGCATATGTTGCAGTGTCCCTCCACAGATCAAGCGCCATTGATGCTAACATTTAGAATTTTGGAATTAAGAAATGAATGGTAGGACAACCCATGCAGGGTTTCCAATAATTTCATGGGGTTGCCTGGGCTACATAGAGAGATGGGTTTAGGCTACCCAACGTCTAGAGTAATCCTTTTTATTATTATGAAAGGCCCTAGTAAACCAGAGCTTACATTTTTTGTAGTTTCTAAAGCCACCAAGAATTGAGTTTTTTGATGAAATGAATTATGTCTTGCTGGGGGCACCTTATGGTAGCTTGGTGTATCACACCACCCATGACTTAGGTATGTAGGCAACAAGTGTGGCCATTGGAGGCTGTGACCCACACTCCACATGGCCCAAATGGAATTTTTGAAAAAAATAATTCTGAATTGCCAGTAATTTTGGAATTTTCAAATCTTCAAAGAAATGGAATTTTGAATTTTTGAAAAATAATAATTTAAGATTCCAGTAAAAGTCATTTATAAAATTTAAATTTAAAAATTAAAAAAAAAAAGAAAAACCCCTCCTCCTGACGGTTGACCATGTACAGTAAGATACAAAAAGATAAGATGAGCAGCTAGAGGTGCATTCACACTTGGTGTTAGGGACTCTAGGGTTGAGTCCCCTAACACCATGCTAGCCATTTAGGACATAAGCCTTGTTGCCATGAAAATTTTAGGTTAAGCTGACATTCACCTACCATTGAGCTATGGCCCATTTAACATTGGGTGCCACCTAGGATGCCACCTAGATTTTCATTTAACACTGACTTGTTACATCAAGTGTGAATGCACCATAGGCTAGGTAGAGGTTTGCACCTCTTTCCCATGAACTGCGTTTTGTACTTGCTAAGATTCCGCCATAAAACTCTGAAGTGGGGAATTGTTTATGCGATCGCATTTGCTGCAAATAGAAAGCCAGCAAGCAATCAAGGTCGGTTGTTGACTTTTGACGACAAAGAATCGCAAGGAAAAAGGAGGTGACATTTTCATTGTGCTGCAAGAGATGATTATTTGTGCTGGTGGTGGGGAGGGGAAGGAGGAGCAAAACCATTGCAGCAGCAGCAAATCTCTCAGCGACCCAGCGAAAAAGTGGAGGAGGAAGAAGAAAACAGCCTCGACGGGAGTTTGGAGTTGGTCACTGCTGAACATTACTAGAAGCTATCAGTGGTAGTTCAGGTGCAGCTGTTGACACTCAAGCAAAATGCCGTTCGGCGATCTGGAAGTGTATGTGGAAGGCGCCCTTCGTATAAGAAATGCCAGCATTTTTGGTGCGTCGTGTGTGTGTGTGTGTGAGAGAGAGATAGAGAGAGAGAGAGAGAGTGTGTGTGTGTGTGTTTGTGTATCTGTTCTCTCTCTAACGCTCTTGCATTGCCCACCCTTCTCAAACTTCTTTGAGAAAAAAAAATAGTTGTAGATCGCGTAAGTTGTAGATATCGTGAGTTGTCATCTAGATGCGTGACCAAAACACTCCCTTTTCTCAGAGGAAAACTGTCATCGATGTGGCAACAGTAGTAGACACAGTAATAAGCAGAAGAGTGATACATGCCGCAGCCAGATCTGTAGTTTCAACCCAAAGTTTGCATAACTGTTATCACCTTGCATCCTCATACTTGTTGTCAGAGGTTGAATGTGTGACCTGAAGATGAAGGTCCAAAAGCAATGGTTGCTGAGAGTAGCAGCTACTCAAGTGAAGACCGGAGGTTGATATCTAGCTTGTGGGGTTTCCTTTTCTCCCTGATTGCATTCTTAGTTGGAGGCAGGGACACTGGTTGCGGATTTGGACTGACAACTATGTGAATGACTGCCTGGTTAATTTGATGCAGGCAAGTCAAGCCCCTACTGTATGTTAACTTGTGGTACACAACAGTTCCGAACTCCAGTGGCCAAAGGTAGGTTACTCAGTTCTGCAAGCTTCTTGTCAGATTTGCAGACTGGTTCCCCCATGAAGTAGTCCACAGTGTAAATACCAAACAAGAGGTGAAAAGTAGTTTGCTGTTCAAAGAGATGCAAAGAGGAATCGCACTTGCAATTCATTTGGTGAAACCTTAGTGCATATATCTATGAAATAGCATCATCTCCAACCCGAAAGCCTTTCAAATGGTTGTGACTTCAAACTTCCATTAGACACACAGAAAGCTCTAATCCAAAACATAATTAGGTCATACAGCTGCTCATGTGTGGTTTATATTGAGCTTCTCACCATGCTTATTGGAGATGATAGCCACAACTTATGTGAATCCTTGCCATGCAGAAGCAGGCTCCAATCCTTACTGGAACACAAACTTCAAATTCAAGATTGACAGAAGCTGCCAAGAACTTGTCGTCAATATTTTCTGCCGTAATACCCTCACAGCAGACGATGAGCTTGCCTACACTAGGTACAATATTGAAATAAAATAAAATTACATAACCCTCCCACAGAGTTATTTTCTCAAAGACAGGTTCCATACATGTATATGCAACAGAAGAAGGTAATCATACCAATACTATGCATAAATCACTGACGCCTTGGAGAGTAGTCAAAGGGTTCTCAGTTGCCTGGTTTGTTGAGAGCCTTTTCTCATGTTGTGTGCATTGGCTTTGTGGCTGCAGTTTATCATTCAGGAAGATCTTCCATTATGGCCATGTTGTGCCACTTCAAGGTTTTAATGTGCTGGACCCTTCTGGCAAAGTTGGAGGCGAGATCAGAATGTCTCTCACATTCTTTAGCATTACACTGGTGCGAGCTCCTCGTGCATCAAAACCTTAAGACTTAAGCAAAAGCAGGAACTCGCTTATAATTCTGCTATAACTGATCTTACCATGTTAGATCCCCAAGCTTGTGCTTTCTCTTCCCATATATAGAGCCTTATGGAGCTGTGTCACAACAGCAAACGGGTTGCCTGGATTTCACTATGTTAGTTGCTTATCAGAAAGCTGCATTTGCCAAAGGATGATAAGGCATCATGATGCATATATTGTCCATGTTATTGTCTTGATATGTTTCTGCATCTGTCTATGAACTGGACATTATGAGGCTCATGAATCCAGTACTATCGTGTGTTGCATATGTTGGACAGAATCAAGTTTCTAATGCAAATCAAAGACTCTCAGAAACAGGTGATGCTTCACCATACCCCCGGAGGACTAATCCAGTGAGTGCTGGAGCTCCAAGTGCAAGGCGAATTCATGAACCTGATGCAGACTATGCATCTCAAGGCTCAACCAGCTCAACAACTCCACATCTTCTTAAGGAAGTTCGGTTCTGTTCTAATGAGGATCTGTATTCTTTTCAAGATTCTCGAAGCCCTCATCAGGCTTATACTGAAGAATCTTATCGTGACGATGATTCTGCCTGGTCTGGATCCCCCAATATACAACGTAAGCCCAAAGATCAATGGCATGTGCAACAACATTTTCGTGGAGCTCAAGCATCTCCAGGTCACCATACTTCTGGCGGCAATCCAAGGCATCATCCTGGACAACATTACAATCCTGCCTCTCCACAAATCACACCTCAACTTACAGGCCATTGGTCCAGAGAGGAACATGTTAAGTATGGAGTCACTGCATCCAGATTGGTAGCAAAACCACCACAGAATTTCTTTGGCCCTGATCACCATCAGTTGCCTGATGTCCATCAACAGCAGGAGCGAGCACCTCCTGTTCGTCAACAAGCTCCTAAGCTTGAGCCCCAGTCTCAATTGGCACCAAGTGCATTGCAAAGAAGGCCTCCACCTGGCAAGTTTCCTGTCAGTGTCCAACCAAAGTTGCCTCCTGATCAAAGGATTTCCATTCCTGGAGAATTAGACAAGGAAGGCCCTGTTTACAAGCAGATACAGGTTGCAAATAGTCAACAGCCTCAACATACAGATCTAAACTCCGAGGATTCTGGGTCAGATTCAGACAGAACTGCCAATTCAATGAAATCAAAATCATCTGACAATTCTGCAAAGTTGGAGTCAAGACGATCACAAGCAAGTCCAGTGCCAAAGATAGTCAATGACGTAGCTCCTGCAATCCCACCAATGAAAAAGTCAAGTCAGACTCTGTTGAATACTCCTGACAATCCCATTCTCCGAAGTCCTGGATCAAGAGCCTCCTCTTTCCAAAGTGGTCAAAGCATTCAGTCACCTACAGCCAAGAGTGAGGAGGCTCCAACGAGACATCATCCTGGTCTTGATCCTCCTGGTTCAGACTTTGATGTGGAATTCAATAGATCGGCAAGACTTTCTAAGCAATCTGATAGATTGCAAACACGCGCAGTGCATGCAATCCCACATGCAAAACCTTCCTCACAACACTTCATACAGGAATCTCATTCACCTGTTCTTCAACCACCTGCTGGTGCCTTTGGTCAAAACAATCAGAGCAATCAATTTCCTACTGGGTCCAAACATGGCCTTCAAGGTCATCATCTTCCAGGCCTCAACCAATCCAATTTTGATGCTGACTCTGATGCACTGAAAAAAACTAAAGCTTCCTATACGTCTGGAAGCCCAAGTAGGTCAAATGTACCTGCCAACAATGTTGGATACAGTCATGCTTCTCAAGCATCTCATTTTGGGGGTTCTAATCCATACAAAGGTGATGGCTCCTATGGCAAAACACAAAAGGCTGGTGTGGGTGTTTACAAGTCCCTTTCTGCAAGCAATCAAATAATCAATGAAGATGTAAGTGATCCCAATGAGAATCTCAGAAGTGACTTCCACACATATGCTTCTGACTCAGAGGATGGAGATCTTGTGACTGAAAGTGGAGTTGATGAGAACTCTAAACCTCCTGACATTGGTCAATTTGATAAATGGGGTGACAACATGGGGTCATTTGGGAGCGAACGTGCCCACATCATGGGTGGAACTAGGAAAGTCTGGCAAGGGGACAATCAGGAGGAGCATGCTTTTGAAACTACTGCACACAATCACTATAGCACCCACATTGTGGATGAGTATGAAGCCAAGCATTACATTGATGAGGAGTTTGATCTCACTCAGCAATACATAGGTGAGTATGAGACATCTGGAAATTACAATCAAGAAGAAGACATGGACAACAATGAGCATAGAGAAGAGAATGATGACTATGAGAACTATGAGCAGGAGGATGAGGATGAGAGTGAGGGCTATGTGACTAGGACAGCAGTGCCATTTAAAGGACATTCCAGAGCACTTGGAGACTATCCTCTGCATGAACAAGATAATGATGAGCACGAGAACTATGAGCACAAGCAGGAATATGGTTCAGAGCAGCAAGAGCATGAGGAGTATGAAGAGGACAGTTTGGCTTACAATTCTGTGGTGGTGGTGCCTGTTGAAGGAAACTTCAGATCACCTGGAGATTACACTCCTAGAGGAATTTCATCTCATGCAAATGTGAGACAAACACCTAATAGCAACCTCCCATCACCAAATTCATTTTCTGGACACAGCAGAGGATTGCATCTCCCATCATTGTCCCATGTTCAAACTAGCAGTCACCAAGAGTCACAGGGAAGAATCCTAAGAGGTCAAGTTCAACAATATCAAGTTCCTCCTGGCCAAAATTATCCTCCTGAGAACAGTCCTCGTCGCAATAAGCCACAACAATCAGCTGCTTCCCAGGCCGTTTCTTACCAAGATCCCAATAAGAGACATCAGGTGGACATTGTCAGTAAGAGCACCCACAGGTTGTTGGAGAACTGTAGCATTGATGACCCATCTCCGATCATGCAAAGAGATCACAAGATTTAATGCCTCCTACCAGAGGCATATCTTTATCAGAAAAGTCATCCTCACAACCCGCCTTTCTGACCACAAAATCCTGTAACATGCCATCAATCTGTGACTCCAATTCAAATTCATCAGCAGTACAACCAACAGGCTCACAAAACCACTACACATGATGTCAAAGGAAGCTTTTGCTGCACTATATGGCATTGCAAGGGTGGAACAGGAATTGACGCTCAACAGACTCAGTGTGTTCATGAGAAGACTAGGCAAAGCTCCATTTTCTTCCACTGGGGATGTAGCTGAAGCTGTGGTGGTATAGGCAACCACAGATGGTCCAGTTAAAATGTAGTACACAGGCACATGGAAAGTGGGTTAGCCCAGGGGAGGTGAGCACAGCATCAGTGAGCCTTACAGTTTTGAGATTATGGTCCATAGCTCTCAGAAGTTTGCTGTGTAGAGATATCTTGTGGGTAAGGTAACGTACTCCTGGAAACCAAATAAATCAGAGGTAGTTGAAGCTTGCAGCCGCACTGTTATATCTATTTGCGGAGTACATATTAGTGGGTCTCCTTAGAAAGTGTACAATCAATAAGCAAAAGGTCTTTGAAGGATTTTGTGGAAGATTGTGGACATGTACCTTTTGCAGGACCATGGACCAACACAACTGAATGCTCAGCAGTTATCCTTCTTTATTCTACTCACTGTACTGTGATGTTTTGCACTGGAACAGGTTCTTGCATATTGAACTCCAGCCATTAGGTTTGGAATCTAAATTGAAAGAGACTTCACAACATTCTCCATTCCTGTGGACATAGAGGATCTGAACTTGGCTGTGACCATGGCATACACTTTCTGTTGTGTCAGCTGTTTGTAACCCAAGAGAAAAAAGCATGTGGGTGAAGATCTGAACTCAAACAGCAAGCACTTGATCTCAATGAATCCCTTTGTCGCAATTGATATGAAGCCAAGTATCGAAAGTCCATTGGGGACATGTTCTGCTTTGAATGGCTGCCAAGGAGTAATTCAAAGCATGTGATCCCTCATTTTATCTCATGCTGGGTTTTCCTACCATGGCTGACAGACCTGTACAGCCTTTTTTTAGCAGAGTCACCAGTTCTAGCTGAAGCACCAGGTGCTCACACATTTTCATCAGCCTGTTGCAGTTGAAAGAGTGAAACTGGAGGGGGAAAAAACTGACCAATGCTGTATGAGTGCACCGAATTTGATCATTTGAGGACTAATGACAGATGCTTCCTTGATGACAAAATCCATTGAAGCCAAACATAGCATTTGCATCTTGTATTTGTCTGGCCAATTCTTTACAGACTTAACAAGGTGCAGGCCTCTAGAATTGTCTTGGCAATCCTGATGTTCCATAGTTGAATTAGTTGCTTTGCACACTGTCTTTGCAGGAAATTGCATACATGACTCACTTGATAGGCAAACTATGCAAGAAGGCTGCCCATCAAGGTCTGCATTCTCCCCCACTATGTTGGGAATAAGTGTTGTAAACCATTCATCATGCAAGCTAAGAAACAAAAGGACACAAGATACAAGTTACTCATAACAATTACCTGAATGTATCAACAAACACGGTCTTCCACCAAGAGAGAAGTCCAACCTAATTGAACACAGTGCCCTGATTCCTCATCAAGAAGCCTACCATCAAGGGTTTAATTATGCCCAAGATCCATAATTGTTTTACCAGGACACAACAGCTTAGACCCACAATGAGTTTCATAGCAAAGACAACTGCAGCATATGAGGTTTGTCTGGGAAAACTTTCTACAACATGGCCCTCAATGTGCAGAATACACTGGTGGCAAGAACATTGCTGAAGCTCAACAGCCACATCTCCATGTATAGAAAATGAGCCTGGTGGACAGATTTTGTCTTAATATCCCTCTAGTCCAGACATATTTGTCATGCATAGTTGCTCAATCTGTCTAGGTCACTGGCTGAAACATGCCATTGACATCTGACACACCTCTGTAAGACACAGACCATATAGATCATAAGCAAGATGAGACTGCTATTTGGTGTTGAATGGATGCATTGTGTATCCAATGGATTAGCATCAAGAACAATCCGATTGGTCTTTTGTTAAGTAGTTTAGCTAGCACACAACAAGAATTCAAGTTACTATTCCCACCCTGACTCTAACAGAGCCTTTCTCTTTTCTGCAGAGTGATATACTTGTTAGATGACTATTGCTTAGTTAGTTTTTTTGCTGATTGTTTTTGTGTCTTTCACTTGCTTGCAATAAAACTTGTTTGTATTGTTCAAGGTTCATCTCTATATATGTCTATTTTCTATAGGTTATGGGCCCACAAAGTAAGTCAAGAAGTCCACTGAGAAGAATGTAGACTTTTACAGAGAAAGTGATAGAATGGTAGCTTATTGGTTCTTGAGAAAATTTTCTAAATGAGTTCTTAGATCAGCGGTGATGTAGATTTTCTTCATTTTATATTTTCTTGATTCTCCAAGGAGTGGTGATTCAGGCTTGCTGTTTTTACATTCTGGAAACATGGTGCAGTTTTCTTGTGGCTAAAAAATAGATAACTCAACATGGGTATCAAGGATTCAGAGGTGAAGGAGATTGTAAGAGTAGAAAAAATCAATAGAGACAATTTCCATCTTTGGAAGTTTCACATGCAGTTCATTTTTTGGGGGCCAAGGAGTAATAGTTGATTGTCGAAGGGACAGAGACACTTATTACAACAGCAGACCAAGCGGTGTGGCATGAGTGTGATCGATAAACAAGCTGCAGGATGCATACTGCAATCTATTGATAGAGAGCACATGGAGCAACTCACCAATTGTGCCAGTCGCTGATATCTGGGCAATTCTGAATAGGTTACACAATCAAATGGTAAAAGAGATCATTGCACATCTGCAAGAGAAATTTTACCAAGTACCATGTTTTCAAGATTGCTTCAATCTAAGAGTTGTAAGCATTGGAAAGGTGCAACAAGTAAAATGTGATGCCAAGCTCAATGTTGTTAAAGGAAAAAATTTGCCCAAGGTTTCATCATTGAAAAACGTTTGATTAAAAAAGTTCCCCATATGTGTGTTAAATTTTTTATTTAGCTTCACATTCAATTCTTTCTAATGAAAGGTATGTGGAGAACTATTTATGATTGATCCTTTGAGTGGAAGGAACAAGGTTGATAGTGGATGGAGAGCAATTTTATCATTTGCTCTTCTTTAGTAAACAATTTTCTCATATGCTTGTGTAAATTGTTTAATTTTTTGCAAAGTTAGACCCAAAAAAAATAAAGCTAGTTGGAAGATGGGGCAATGATGAAAATGATAATTCATCTTTCCCCTAAATTATTCAACTTCTATGAGTTCCATCCATAGTTTCATTTCCTAGATTGTCCAATTTTCAATGGTTTATCCATTGTCCCATTTAGTGGTTTTTTTTTTTGTGTGTAAAAACAAAAATACCATTAGTTTTGAGGCCATGAAGTGGCAAGTAAAAAAATGTGTCCAAAACAATAATGAGAGCCACAAATCATCATTTAGTGTGAACATGCAACTAGAATCGTGCCCAAGTCCATGGCCCGATCATCTAGTTCCCATGCCATTTACCCCTTCAACATTGTCAACCCTTCAATGAAGCCTATTCTTAATGATTTCCAAAGGTTTAATCCATGAACCCATTTACTTCACTTCTAGATTTTGGGGATCAGCTTCCACCAAAATTCCTCATTTGCAAAGCTACCTATTGTTGTTGGCTCCTTCTTTTGGTGTTAAATGTCCTCTTGGTCACCTAATTACTACTTCAATAAATGGGGAATCTCCAAATGTTAGGTGATATCAAAAATATTGAGATCACACACCTCCTTTAGGGGCTCTATGATCACACACCCCTTTAGCCACCCTTGTGATCATGCCTCTTTGTTCCCCTCCCATTGCGTGTTATTTTTTTTCAAATTTGTGATGTCACTCAAGTGGCAATCGACCATAAAAATATTTAGCCAAATTTGGTGATATTCAAATATTCAAAATATGAAAGTAGGAAAAATCTTAAACACCCTTTCATGTTGCAAGCAGGAATGGCGGTTTTTCAGAAATTTCTTTTTTTTTTTTTTTTGGAATTTTTCCTTTAGAATAGGAAATTTATGACAAAATATTTCTTTTTCAAAATTTGTTTTCACTAAATGGTAAAATTTTGCCCCAAAAAAGTGAAAATTCCTAAAGAAAAACACTGAGAGTCACCAAGCACGATGGCCTATACCTAGTATGCTCCATAAAATACATGATTATCAGTTAATTAAAATTGATTGTTGTGTGAATAGAACATGATTAACTATTAGATGTTTGGAGTTAACTTGTGGCCAAGGTGGTTAGAAGCTAATGACTAATGAAGTTTAAGGCTCAATTAATCAAATTAGGGGACCATGATTAGGTAGAAGAAGCTTGTGGCCAAGATGATTAGAAGCTTGTGATTATTCAAGTTTAAGGCCCCATTAATAAATTGTGGGATCATGATTGGGTAGATACGTGTGGCCAAGTTGTTGAGAAGCTCATGATTAATCAAGTTCAAGGCTTATTGATTTATGAATTATGGTGTTATGATTAAGTAGAAGCTTGTGGCTAACATGAAGATGAAGAACGGTTTCAGGCTCCAAGTGTGAGTAATGAGAGTCGTGTTATGCAAGTGGGGTGTGATGTAGATGCAAAAGGGCATGTAGCCTAATGCACAAAATCAGACTCCTCACTAAAACAAAGGTGTTGCTTGCTCTCTCCCTCTCACAAAGTCCTGTAAAGCTTTAGTAAAAAACACACTGTAGATTAGGAAAATGTACAAAAGAATAAAATTAAGGAAAAGGAAGAAATGACATGACATCAAGTTGGCTCAAAGTAGAGCAGAAGTGGGAACTTTTGCACTTTTTAGAAATAGTGACAGGCTAGCTGGTACCTTCCGCTGGTCAGAAGATCTTCTTAGTACACCCTGGCTGGTACTTTCCACCGCAGAACAACCTGCTTGTTGAAAATAGGTTTCTTCAGGCAGGTAAGGCATCTGAAAATACAAAGGAAATATCCAGGCAGCGCTTTACGATTTGGCAACATGTATGACACGAGTCAATGTCAATATTCTCTAGTAAGCTTAGCTTTTCTTTTCCTGTCCTCATCAAAATGAATGCAGTTACTGTGTTGTGTGATGCATTTCCTGTTTTGGAATTTTAACAATACTTATGTTTATGGCCTTGAACTGTAGTCTGACTATTTTATTGTTTGGAAAATGAGAATATATGGCTTCCTCATCGTGTTCACTTTGCTTCACCAAGAGAGTCTGTATTTTTCTCATGTGTTGAAGTAAAGTTGTTAGGGTAGACTGGTCGATGACCAAACACTTAAGCTCTCAGGGCAGGCTGGATCCAATGGGAGGGCTCTGTTGTTTTTGGTGTCCAAACAAAACTTGAACCCCTCCTCTTGAGCATCTGACACATTAAACAATTGTCAAAAATGAATTAGAAATGAGAAAGTTATGGCCCCTCAAAGTAAAGGGGGTGAAGAACTCAAAAAAAAAATACAAACTACCGAACGAACACTCCAAAAGCTGGTTCTCGAACATTTAAAAAAAAAAATTGTATGTTGCTTTGTTGCTATTAGAATTCAATGATGGTTTGTAGAACTTCAAGTGGCTCTCTTATAGCACTTTAAATCATTTAAAATGAATAATGAATAAGAAGCTATAAGGTTTGAAAGTAAGAGGACTCCAAACAGAAGAAAAAAAAAATCCTTTTTTTAAAGTTAGAAAGCTTATTTTTCTTGTTGTTATTTTTTGATCACTCCTTTTCCTTTGCACTTCAAAGAGGATTTCTAGAGCTTAAGGTAAGGCTCCAATGACATTTTAAATCACTTAAAATGAAGTGCACATATGATGAAGATATAAATAAGTGTTCGGTCAGAGACTTGCAATTCATGATCAAGTCTAGACTAGATATGTTGAGTGATGAGTTAGTCTCCACTATGAATAGGTATGGTGTGCTTTATTGAAGGGGCATTAGCGGTGACAAAAAATAAATAAATAAAAATTGGCAGCAACCATGTCTAGGAATGGAATATGCATGGAGACAATGAAAGGACACAACATACACCCAAGAAGGTTCATCTTTTTTGCCTTGGGGGTGAGCGAGGAGGGGCATGAGGATGAATTTATTATGTTTTGAATGCAGTGCCTTTTTTTTTTGTGTCCAACATGTATTTTTTTGCACACTCACACTCCGATATTTTTCTCGGATGCGTGTCTTGCGGAAAAGTCTCGAGGGGGGGCAAAAAAACAATCGTTTGTAGTTGATGGCGCCGCCGGCTACACTTGCTCTCCGTGTGTCTTGTCCGATACCTCTCCGGTCTCTCACTCCTCCCTCGCTCGGTCGCTCGCTAATAAGGTGACTTTTCTAGCAGCCCAGATTTCTTTTGTTTGTGACGCAATTTTTCCGGCAACGATTTCCCCTAACTTTGCTTCTTGATGTCAATCCGCAAACGGGAGATCCATACGCAGATTGTACAGCTTTTCTTGTTTTTATCCCACTTCTCGCTCTCGCTCTCAGCTTATCTCGTCAGCAAGTAATAGATCTCTTTGCAGAATTTGTAACACCAACCATCTTTCGACTTCGATTCCTGTTCCTAAGTTTCCTGGCTGTGCGCTCTACTCCATTGATCTGCTCTTCTTGCTTGCTCTAGATTAGCGATTCATATTCTCTCCGTTGTGGACTCCTTCATTCAGTATCTTCTTTTTGTGTTTCTCTCATCGAAAGATGACGTCGATTCTGACAAGAACATTTGTGCAGTATGGCGACATGTATTCCATTGTAGAACGAAAAGAATTGATGATGCCTAGGCTTTTAGGAAGATCTGATGCCGACGAACACTGGACTTTCAGTAGTTCTTGAAGCCTCTGTGGATTCTCCTTCAGCAAGTTGAAGAACAGACGGTACTGAATTTGGTGGAGGCTGATACGGCCCTGGCATATTCGGACCTTGCACTGTCTTGTGTCTTCTGGCGTGTCCGCGCGTGTCTGGACACCTTCCTGTTGCCGATACAGTCTTGAAGGATAAAACGTCGATCCTTGTGAGTCTGATGTGTGCACTCCTCTGGAGTGCGAGCGTTCGCCGAGGTTATGAGCGTCATCATGAACGATGGGGCTGCACATGAGTACACCGAAGGCCCGCAAACGTCATTGCAGTATCCTGTTGAAGGGGCGCAGTCGTCAGCAGCGTGTGCCGCCAGTTCCGAATCGTCTGACGAGAACGAAAAATCTAGCAAACTGAAACACATTGTCTATTTTCCAGAGTATAGTGCCGTATTGCCGGAGATGGAACAATTGGCAGGAGACTCGCGGGGTCATAATGTTGAAAGTAGTTGCAAAGGACTCCATTCCTTTTTGCAACACGAGCTTCTACACTTTCGATCTGGTCTGGCATGGATAGGCCTGAACCACTCCACACCAGCAAAGGCCGCACTTTCGTGGTTCCTCTTCTTTTTGTTCACGTTCGCAGTTCCGTGTTTCAACTTCTCCGTGGTCTCATGTTCCAATTGTGACAACAATCACACGCATCCCTTCGAGCTATTGGTGCAGTATGCGCAGTCTACTCTCGCCGCTGTTTCCTTCCTCTGCCTCGCCTACACTCTGCGCACTTACGGACTTCGGGGAACTTTGCTTCTCGATAACATGATCAGAGAACGCAATGAAGTCCGACAAGGGTATAAACAGCAGCTTCAAGTAAGTCTCTATTGCGTCTCCTTCTTGGCTTTAACCTAATTGTGCGACTCCAGAATCCTCGGGGAAATAAGAAGTGGGGTTCACCATGTTGCTTTTGAGATAGTCTCGATTTCTGACTGTGACAGTAGCTCCGGAGAATGTAAGCTCTTGAGTTCTCAAATTTGTCTTGTTGTTGCAGTCGGCTAATATATTATTGTCTTGGGTGCTGGCAGACTCCGTTCTCACTACTTGCATGGATTCTGCTTCCCAGCTTCGTCATTGAGCTCTCCTTCAAAGTATGGTGGTATGCCTATGCCTCCATATCTGTGCCCTTCATCCCAAACGATCCAAGGTTGAATATGGTTCTGTGTGCTGTGGGCATGCTGTCATGGCTCTATAGGACATCCATTTTCCTCTTCATGTGTGTCCTCTTCCAGCGTATGTGCTCTCTTCAGATCCTTCGGCTCCAGGGTTACAATAACCTTCTTAAGGGGACACCTAAGGTTTCTGTCATCCTTCTTGAGCATTTGCGAATCCGTACCCAGCTCCTTACTATCAGCTATCGGTTTGAGGTCTTCCTAGTGTTGTCCCTTTTAACTATAAGCTCCACTCTGATGCTGGCACTGTTCGTCATGCTTGGCTCAGCTCACTCTATCAACTTCTTCCGTGCAGGGGATCTAGTGGTGAGTCTTTGATTAATGGTCACCTAATTGATTTTGCTCTCATTTGGTCCTCAATTCTAGCATGCTGCCATATTCACTCCAAAAATCCCAAGTCTCTCTGCCTTCTTTGCACATGGGAATGCCATTTCTTGTTACCAATTTTGTTCCCACTAATTCCTAGAGTTCTAGTGAAGTTGTCTTCTGTCATCACCACCTGTTCACTTTCTCTTCCCTTCCCTCATTCCGCTCACCTTTCTTTGTTTTTGACAGGATACCTTTCTGGTTGTCTTTTCTCATTGGAGTTCTGGGATTCCTGGGTACTTGCTGGCAGGTCTGCACTGCAGTGCAACTCACAGGTTTAGTGATCTGTTTGCATGGAGCAGCCAAAATTACTCACCAAGCTCAAAGACTTGTCAGCATTGTGAGCCAGTGGCATGCTTTAGCAACCTGTACTCCCAATGCAGTAACTGCATCCGCAGCAAAAACCAGTGGCATTGATGCCTCTGAGCAAGACCCTGCAGTTCTGTATGGACCAGCTCACCCTCTTCTGTATAATGGCTCTTCTGACGATCTTGAGAGTTTAATGCCAAGTTTTCCCTGTGGGCTGGAGTCATCCATGCATGACATGGAAGCTTATCAAAAGCGGCATGCCCTTGGTAGGTTCATAATCCTTCTTGAAAACTATTTTCTTTATTCATTTTGAAGTATCCCATTGGCTTGACCTGCCACAAGGTATAGTAATTGCTAGAAATTCTGGACCACTAGCAACATGATACCAACTGTTACTAGCAAAGTCTCAATGTCCGATTGGCTGCAGTCCTGACTCTGGTAGGGCAGACAAGTTCAATGGTACAGAGCTGTGCTTGAATTCTGAAATATGCTCTGCTGTAAAACTGCAGCTTACATCTTATCCAAGAAGGTAGAAGTAAGAAGAATTGATCTTTGACAGATACTACAACTGTGCTTTCCAGAAGTGCTTGGTACAGACCTTGAAGAATGTAAAGCCTTTCCTAATGAGATGTGGGTTCTGTGTTTGGTTACTGCAGTGACATATCTCCAACATTCCCGAGCAGGAATCTCCCTCTATGGTTTTGTGCTGGACCGAACCTTCCTTTACAGCATGCTTGGGGTTACAGTCTCATCCACACTTTTTATCCTTGGGAAAACCATTTTTGCATAAGCAAGTCTTGCCTTGCGAAATTATAGCATCCAATTGGAGGTCCATCCTTGAATGGACATTCAATCTTGTCTGAGAAAATAGTTTCACATGAATTTTGAGTCACGTTTGTGTCAGTAAAAAACCCTTACCTCAGAAGTGGACTGGTGTCCTTTCTAAAGACCAATCTTCTTATTGTCAATTTACAACCTTTTTGATCCCATCTACAGTTTCATGTAAACTTGACTCTTGCACACTGGAAGAAGGGTTCAGTCTGTTGCAATTTGTATTTGTATATTGCAACAGGCTGGAAATTTGCAGATCAAGGAACTATGTTGAATAGAGCCCCAAACCAAGTTCACCCTCCTTGCAGCTTTGTAGGTTTTCCATCACTATAAGACTATCATGATGTATTTGTACATTTTTAACTCAATGAAGATTATTGAGAAAAAGCACAAAGTTTTTTGACTGCACAAAGTTTTTGACTGAGTTATAAGGCTCAGAGGTCTTTATATTTGTGGTTGCTGCAAAGATGTATGTAGAAGATTGACAGTACAGCAGATCAGTTCAGGAGCAGGAAACTGATCAGAAGCAAAGAAGACTGATAGTACTACATATCAATTCAGGAGCAAGGAAGTGATCAGAAGCAAACAAGATTGAGAGTACAATAGATCATTGGGGAGCAGGGAACTGATTGGAAGCAAACAGAATTGATGGTACAACACATCATATGGTCAAGCAGGAAACTGATTGGAAGCAAATCATCTATTCAAAAGAAGGTAAAGCTTCCACCTCAGATGCTCAGCTCAAGATCCATTTTGAAATCTTCTTCATCATGTAAAATACAAGCTTATCTTTGCAAATGTGTACATATATCACACGCCTGCAAAGTTACACATTATCTGGTCTTTGTTGTTGCCAGAAGATCTAAACAAAAACATAACCATCTCCACAGTTTCATTTCAAACATGCATATGGTTGTCCTTTTGTTGCCCTCTATTTCCGTTGAACTTGTTACATTCTTATGGGCTCCAATGAGTCCAACTCTTCTCACATTTTGAAATTGTGAATCCTTCTTCCAGACTTGTAAAGACAGTGAGACGTGTCTTGTAAGCAGGTGGCAGGTTTATTTATGGACATGAAGATGTTTCTCCCCACATCATTGAGCAACTTGGCTCATCTCATGCCTTCAGACTTGGAGGAATCCAAATGTAACCATCTGTGCGCACATAACCAGCTCGCACATTCAGCAGTTCATCTGCTTCTTTAGGTCCTCGACCGCCTTGTTTATAGGGAACTGCCTTTAACTTGCCCTCATCAATCCGATGCAGAAGAGGTGTGAAGATTTCCCATGCCACCTGAGATGACAGTGTGTAACAAAACACCAAAGCACAACAAATTCCATAAATTGAAGTGGATATCCAAAATCATGCACAGTTTCTTCCCTTTCTTCCTTGGATGGAGGAAAAAGACAGGTACAGAGTACACACCATTGGCTGCCTACAAAACTTTGTATGCAAAACCTAGAGTCAACCTGGAAAAAACGTTCCCTACTGATGATACCTAACCACATCTCTGTTGAAAAAGGCCAACAAAGATGTTCTTAATAACTGGTAACACAAGGAAATGTAATGAAGTCAAAGTGATGTACCCGCAATTCATCTCTCCTCACAAAATGCTGTTGATCTCCCCGAATACTAAAAAGAGCAAGAGAAGGAGATAACATCAGTATAAACCCAACATGTTGTACATCCCAACAAACAATGTTTTAAGAGAAAAAAGTGTCAAACCCTCTTCTTCAGGAAATGTATCCACAAGATTAGGGGGAACATTTTTAACACAAAACCAAGAATTAATTATTTTTTACTTCTGCAACATTCATGTTAAGATCAGCTGGATAGAAGGAGATGAAGATGGAATCAGGATCCCAGCTGTTTGCAAACTAATTGATAGGAAAGAAACAAGGATAAATGGCAGATCTGCCAATGTACTGCGCAACACAAGAATTAAAGCCAGAGAACAGCATCGGTATAGGAATTGGAGGGGCCATTGAGGAGGGAGAATATACGTGTCCAGAATAAGACGTTCATAAGCTTCTGGGATGACGACATCTTGATAGCGCTGTTGGTATGACAGATCTAGCTCACTCTGTGTTGCTTTCATGTCTAAACCAGGTTGCTTCACCTGTCACCATTTCCCCACCGGCCTCTCTACTGTCAAGTAGTAGGCATTGAAAGCACTGCCCAACTTGCAAAAGGATACAGTTGATGCAAAAAGAGATGAAATACTGTTCAGGAAGATATGCCAAGAAGAGCAGACACTCTGTTAGAAAAAGAGTAGGTTAGGTTATATACTGTAAGCTTCATGTACATGGCCTCTGAAGGTTGCAGTCTCATCACAAATTCATTTCGCCCCTGCTTCTGACCTGCAATGTCGAAAAGCTCTCTCTATAAAACTGAGCACAGCTTGAAACTGATGATTAATGAATTTTTGATCCCATGCAATTGAAATTTCTGTGTCTTCCTCTGTCTTTGGCAATTGATAACAATGCACAAATAGTTTCCGTGAAAATAGATTGCCTTCTTGTGACAGAGATCTCACATTTGAAAATATCACCAGGCACATCTTTGAACTGCACACGGATTTCAGCTTTCCTCGAATCCAAGGCCTTGCCAGCTTTCATGATAAAAGGCACTCCTGCAGAAAGTAGACCAATGGTTTTAACAAATGTCCAGTACCAGAATTCTATTTGAATCAAGCTCCCCAGCAATAATAAAAAAATCCCTGCAAATTTTTTTGTTGAAACACAACTAAACTACTACAATCTGAGCTCAGTTGCATCCTACCATCCCACCGCTCATTGTTGATGTGTAGAATGATGCTAGCAAATGTCGGTGTTACAGAGTCCTTGGGGACAGTTGGGTCATCCTTATAGCCTTCATATTGCCCAAGCACCACATCCTCATCACGGATAGGCTGCACTGCTCGCAGCACCTGTTCACCAGGAACAGACAATTTTTTGAAACTTCAGCAGAGGCACTGATGAACACCACCAAGAAGAAGCTACAATTCAAAAGACCACAGGAAATAAATCGCCCTTTGCCTGAACATACACATTTGGGGATATCATTTGGCTTGAACACTTTCACTGAGGGGCAATGTGTTCTGAAGAGATCTTGGGTGATCAAAACCAATTCTTTGTTCACATATCAGACGTTTGATTTGGATGCAATAATCCTTGACTTGTTGCAATAGCTGAAAATAGAGGTACGGCTTGCTCATCCTCAAGGATACCCACAAGGCAACCTTCAAACAACTTTCTCTTTCCAAGGTTTTCACAAGAAACCAAACAAAGGAGAAGAGGAACACACCTTAACTTTCTCATCTCTTACGTGCTCAGGGGTGAGTGATACTGGTTTCTCCATGGTAACCAGACACAGGACCTAAAATTCAAAGAATCAGAACAATTTAGTTTTTCCTCCATTTCACACCGCTAGCACAAGATTTTTTCCCTGAAGTCATCTTGCAAACTTGGCAATGCACTGTCCTTCTCCCACTAGGACCTAAGTTTTTCTCCACAATTGAACATATCTACTTATATTATCCAACTTCATAAAATCATCTGAGTTTGATCAGTCTTTGGCATGTGGTTCACCAACTGATCCCAGCAATGACACACAAATTGACTGTCACAAACCTGTAGAAGATGGTTCTGGATGATATCCCGGATAATTCTGCAGCAATCCAGCCAGAAGAGTAATCAGTACCCATTGAAATTAAGGGCTCCCACAGCAATTGTAGAAGCCACTCAATTACAGAACAAGCTAGCACTCCACCTTATGGCTTGATGTTACTATAAACAAGAAACAAATCTGCGCATAATCCCAGCTGTGATCTTGTGACTATGATGGTACAAACCCATATTCGTCGAAGTAACCACCTCGTCCTTCAGTTCCAAAATCCTCCTTGAAAACAATCTGCAATGTATTCAAACAGGCTTGACAACATTAGATGAGTATTTTTGCTTGCAACTTCTGAAGTTCAAGGTTTCCTGAATGGCATGGTACTGTTTTCAGGATGCATTCGCAACTGCTGCATCTCCCTGCTTCTGTCTTACTGCTGTTTTCTGTCTATGCCCTAAATCAATTCCAATCCTTATTCTTCCTCCTTCTCCAGCTGCCCCAATTTCCTCTCTTCTTTCATCCTTGATGTCCAGAGATCCTCCCATATCCCACTTACACACCCCATACCTCTCTCTACACTGCAGCCCACTGTGCTCACTAACAGCACTTTCAAGGAACTTTTCATTTACCTGAATGTTGGCAATGTTGTCACGGTTCCAGAGGGGTACAAAGAACCGATTTGCAAATCTCATCACCAGCTGCATGTGGCCACAGCAAACCACCACAATCGTAGAGTTCAAAAATCACTACTGGCTGGAGCAGTAATATATCCAAAAGCTAAGAAGGAAATGCTACTGTAATGATACAGATGCCACACAAAGATACAGGTGCTAACAAGCCTTGCAAGCACCATCAACAGATATGTTGTGAATGTTATCTGGAGTTGTACTCAATTTCAAGAAACCTAATCTTCAATCAAGAAATGACAGAAAGCATGAAGTGCATGCGCTACCAGATTTTGAACAATCTCCTTGCCAAGGTAATGATCGATCCGGTAAAGCTGATCCTCTGTGAATAACTTTCCTAGTTCAGAACTTAAAGCTTCAGATGACGCCAAGTCCTTTCCAAAAGGTTTCTCCACAACAACTCGTGACCAGCCTCCTGTGACATGAACACCAACCATAGAATCTGATTTAACAGCAAGCAACCCAGTGAGCACAGACAAGACCAATGTCCATCTGAAATCTGAATTCTGAATTCTGTGCTGTGGCATGAATTGAAAAGAGAAAAATAGTGCAAAGTTGACTAACCCAAGTTGCAGAGTGCAACATGGGGAGCCACTTAACAAAAGCAGAAAGAAGGAAAACAGAAAGAGGTCATACGAGGATTCATGCAATGTTTCCGAATCATTCTGCTCACAAGAGGGTAAACTGATGGAGGGAGTGCCAAGTAGAAGAGCCTGCGTGTTGAGCATGTTGTCCCGCACTTATCATTTTCGTGGCTTGCAATCTGTTCACTTAGCTTAATATAGCCACTCTCTTCATCATAAGGCCCAGATATGTATGTGACCTGCCATGAGCAAGATAGAATCCATGAGTCCTCCATGTCTCTCTACACAAATTTGGCAAGACCAGACTACCTAAATTCTTCTAAAAGGTTGGTGCTGAGCCAGATAAGGTATAAGTCTGGTTCCCAGCAGATTGGTATACCTTGGGAAGCACCAGAGAACATGTTGAATTGAATATGTCAAGCATCAGGTTCTAGACTACCAGGAATCTACTAAGCATGGACTTCTCAGAAAGTTCTCAAAATCATCTGGCTACCCAATGCACCAGATTGCAACAAACCGTTGCTTGCTGTACAGCTTGTTTTTGAGTTCAATCTTGATTTGTGCTGAGGTGAATGAGTTTCAAATCACCATTGCAGCATAAAACATGCAACGGACATATACCAAAACACCTGGTCAAGAAAGTTTGATTGGTTACCAAATTGAGAAATTGGTTCACAATTGTCGCTGGATCCACCAGGGGATCTGTTCGATCGGTTTTCAAGTACCTAGGACAGCAAGAGAAACACAATCAGATGTTGCCGCAGCAACAAACATTCTTTCCCTGTGGGATCATCAAAGAAAAGTCCTGTCAAAGCATACACCTCAAACATACCTTTGCTTGTGCCTGTGTGATGTGATTGGCAAGAGAATTTACACACTGATAAATGCATGCACAACATTTGTCAGAGAAATTTACAATGGTACTCTAAAAAAGAGTGTGTTTAAGTACGTACCCACGAATCTTATTACGCAGTTCAGTGTCTGTCAATTTTGACCTAGCATACCCAAAAATTTGCAATTGATCATTTGGCAAAAATCCCTGTAGCAAACCATCATCAAACCTTAAGACTTAGTAACCCCACCTGAAGCACTAGCTAACAATATCATCACCAATTGTCAGATATGTATTGCAATAGACAGAGCAATGTGGCACAGAGAAATCAGAGAATTATACCTGCTTGTAAAGGTTGAAGATGGCAGGGAACGTCTTTTTCTTTGCGAGGTCACCAGAAGCACCTAGTAGAATGACTGAGAGGCAACCGCCAGCCACAGTTCTTGCTTGTGGTGAAGCATCATCAAATTGGCGGCTTACCAATGGTCCGACTGGAGAGGCAACCTCACGAGCAGCTGCCGATGGTGGGGCAACTGTTGTTTCAGTTGTTGGTGGACTCATTGTAATGTTGAGACTTGACACACAAGTGTGTGTTGTGTGTGTGTACTGCTGTTATGTAGCTGGGACCAATGTTACAACTGCAGAAAAAAGTGGTTATATGATTCAAGCTGCTCAGCCACCCTCTGTTGCTGAAACAGGGTTTAAGAATCCTGTGTGCTGCACGATGAATTCCTGACACACCCAAAACAGTTTTCATCAAGATCAGCATAAGAAGCTGTTCTGCAACAAGTATGTAATTTGACAGCGTACTTTCTCCCATTGTAATCCATGTTCGTTTGTGCACAATAGAATCCATGAACGACCCCAAGAGTTCACCCAATTGGTACCACTCCACAGAAGGGTAAATTCACCCAATTTCTAGCTGGATGGGAATACGCAAGCTAACCAGATGACACTGAGCATTGACATCAAGGACTTGACCAGATTGACATGGATCCCTCATCAGCGAAGAAGAAATTTGAGAACAAAACCCAATATCGTAAGGAAGAGTTGCTCTCCATGTTTTGGTCACCAAACGTTCAAAGATAAACGAGAAGAAGGGAAGTATCCAGCAGCCGGAAGCTCTAACACAAAGGGTAAAGACAAAACTAAGAAGAATAAGACTTATGCAGCAGCCGGACGCCCTGAATTTCCGTCTACAAAAAGAGTGTAAGTGCAGGGAACAATATTGTGCACGTGTCTGAAGGAATTTTGAAAGCCCCCTCTGAAAAGAAAAAACAGAGGTAGAATTCACTAGAAAAAAATCTATGCATTTGAAGAAGACCCAATAGACAAAAAAAAGTTTGGTAGAATCTGGAACACCACCACCACCGGCAGGAGCAGAGCTCAACCACGAGCAATTCACTTGCAGCGTACAAAGATACAGAACTCGAAAAGGAACAGAAATTCAGATCACCCCCAAAAGAAAAATAAATAAAAATCCAAACAAGAACCAAAAACCAGAGAAAAGGAAGCACCAGAAATTACGCAACGAATATCACCTTACCCCTGCGAAGAAGCTAGAGGACTCGATCAGTCACGCCCAGCTGCAACAAGGAAGAAGTAGTATATGAAAGTCGAGATGATGCGCCAGAAAAAAAAAGCCACGCTGCGGTGAGCTGAATCAAGCTGGATCCTTCAAATCTCCCACAGATGTCCGATCCAGAGCCTTACAAAGAAGAAACAACTAGAGGCGAAAAGCAGCAGCAAGGAGCTACGCGATCCTGATCCTGCACTTGCAAAGCGCAAAATCGAAAACCATATGTGCGTGAGAAGAAGAAGAAGAAGAAGAAGAATGGCGAGGTGCGAGGTGCGTGCGTGATGCGGAGCACAGCGTGACGCTGCCAGGCTTTGTCCCTTCCTATCAATTTTTTTTTCTGTCTGCCCGAAACCGAGGTCTTGAACCTTTTTCAGTATCAGTATCCAGCATCAAATCCAATGCTCCCATAGTACAACTTGGGACCCGGTACTGGGCAAAACCCAACCCCAGGAATTAGTTTATGTAGATAGAAATGGCGATCATCCATAAGAACATGTGAGAAAATGGCGATAAAATGGAAGATTTAGCCAAATTTGGCTATAAACCAGATATGATGTATGAATTTCTTTTAATCAACCTGCTGTTATATTTATTTATAGCTTACAAACTGAAAACCAATCATAGAAATCTAAGGATTTTTAACTTCTTCCTTTTTTTAAAAAACGTATTATGGCGATTAAAACCCTCCGATTGATTTTCGATTTTTTGAATTTTTATTTCTATTTTTGGCGAAATTTCACCAGTAAAGAAAAAAAAGAGGCTAAACCCCACCCTCCTTTTTTCTTTAGATAATAAATAATAGGGTGAATGCTAAATTTTACTAACATATTGGAAACGGAGAATTTAACTAACAGTTATTTTATTTACTTACTTTCCTCAAAGTTAAAAACCGAACTACGGTTTGATGATTGTCCGTACTTACAGTAATTGTGGTTAAATAACGCGACCGGCGTAGCCGGTTGGCACCGGGCCCACCGACACTTGGCAGCATGTAGGAACGTAAGGGTGTGTTGTCGCAACAACGCCGGCCGGCGAGGATGCGCGACGAGAGGGACGAGACAGACATGGAAATTGCCGCCTGCGTGACTGCGTGACTGCGAAGTGGCCCGCGTAAAGTAGTCCATGTGCGTCCGTCGGTCCGTCGGTCCGTCCGTCGGTCGGTCGTCCGCAGAAATATTTATTTATTTCTTTTTTTTTTAATTGTAAGAAAATTTAGGCCTCAAGAAGGGAAGCGTGGGCTGCAGCATTCCTTTTCACCCAATCAATGCGCCTGTCAGCTTATCCAGCCAAGTAATTAGGGCAGGCTTTAAAAAAAACACACCCACTATACTATAGTATATACCTCTTTGCACATCCAACTTGGGAAGGATCGCGGTCTCTTTCCCCGGCTACGCCCGGGCAGATCTCGATAAAGGACTAAAAATCTTTGGTACCCTTGACTTTAGTATCTGGTTTTTACTCATCACGCGGGCAGTAAGTAAGTAAGTAAGTAAGTAAAAAGTCCAAAACAGTCCAAGTCCACCACCTACCCACCACCTACCCACCCGCCTACCCACTCACACGTTTTTAATTTCTATATAAAACAAAAGCATGGTTTCTTTTCCCCCAATTTTGAGATATCAAATTTGATGACTTTTTCAACCGGAAAATCAAAAAGAAAATTTTGTGACATTGAAAGTTTGGCGAATTTTTTCAACCGAAAAGCAAAAAAAAAAATTTGTGATATCAAAAATTCGACGAATTTTTCAACCAAAAAACAAAAAGCAAATTTTGTGATATCAAAAATTCGATGATTTTTTCAACCAAAAAACAAAAAGCAAATTTTGTGATATCAAAAATTCGATGATTTTTTCAACCAAAAAACAAAAAGAAAATTTTGTGATATCAAAAATTCGACAAATTTTTCAACCAAAAAACAAAAAGAAAAATTTTGTGATATCAAAAATATGATGAATTTTGCAACCAAAAAACAAATGGCAAAGTTAGTCAAATTTGCAAATGTTGTCTTCATACTGTACTTACAACTAATGTTTGGCATTCATTAATTCTCAAGAGAGCTAGCTGGGGAAAAACATAAATCCAATCCTTACATTATTGAAAATTTAGGGACTTCAACCCAAGACCTTCTTCATGTAAGAGATTGTCTAAACCATGAACATATATCATTAACATTATTAAAGATGTATGAGACTTATGATGTAATCACACCCGGTGGCAAGTCATGGTTACCTTGATGTTAACAAGGACAAAATTATTATAACATTCACATATATATTGTTAGTTACCAATTTGTTTAGTATGTGGTATCTTACATGGCAAGCAATGTTAGCCTAGTGTTAAGATCATGTTAAGAAATGGTAACTAAACAAAAAAAATTCAAAAGATGAAGATGTTTCGTTAGGGTTTCAATTTTACATAGCAACCCCAAAAAAGGCCTATAATTCAAAGTTAAACTTCTACAAGTGCTGAAGGATGTTTCTTGAACAAGAAATATTGAAGACTTCTACTTACTAAAGGATTTTGCTTACGCAAGAACCATCGAAAAACCCCTACCTACAAAGCATTATGTTTGTTCAAAAATAGGACTATCCACAAAAGAAACTTCATTAAAAAACCATGGAATTTTATGGGACTACAAACTCTAGCACCTATGAAGATGAATTTGAAGTATGTATGGAAGTTTCCAAACATTTTTCATCTATTCTTTTTGTTTTGAGTTTTTTTAATTGTCTTATTCAAAGTCCTTTAATGTTTCAACACCATGTTCCTTTGAATCTTGATCAATGAAACCTGCAAAGACATAAAAAAAAAAGTTTTACAATCTTATAAAAATGTACAAAACAAAGAAATCAAACAAACAATGATTCTTAAACATTTGATTTGAAAGAATAAACATAACAAAATCCTACCCCATGTTGTCCATAGTTGTTATTTTTGATAGTGCACCTATTAATGATGAAATAAAGAGTCCAACAAAGACAAAAACTAAAGATAAAGGCAAGAAGGTTCAAAGTGTAATTTCTATGGAGATGCAATCAAAAAAGCCATAGTAACTTACAAATTGGGAACATGATGAAGTTTTGGCTCTTATCAAAGCCACAAAGGAAAAACCCCTTGCCAATCATGACAAAACGAACGGACAAGATCAATTTGAGACTACAATTACCAAGTAAAAGAAAAAAAGAAAAATTTATAATGAATTCAGGTTATTCAACTCACGTTAAGAATGGGCTAACATGTAAGGATAAATGGAGTTCCATATTTAAAAATTTCCATAAAGTTTATGATTACATTGCAAGTACTAGACACAACAAGGAATATTGGGCCATGAACATTATAGATAGAGTTTCTTTCAATCTCCCAAAAAGCTTTAGATGAGGCTTGTATGACATGATAGTTGAATTTCTTGGTTTAAGACCAATCTTTGAACCACCCTACACAAAAGACTTCATGATGGATAATGCATATCAAGTTATCAAGAAATTTAACCTCGCCCCAAATGAAATCATCAACATAAATGATGATTCAAGATCTATAAATGAAAAAGGGCAACAAAACTTTTGTACCAATATTGAAGAAGAATGGATGTTTAAGCATCTTTCAACTACACCAATTTAGTTTCCGATATTACTAGGAACCTCATAAAGTTGATTCAAGAAGCCATAAATGTTGCCATAGCTCCCATTTGCTTACCAATGGCTGAAGCACCCACCCAACCTAATCTAGTCCTAGGTACTAACCCCCACTTCACCAAATTTTATCAATAAATAATTCAATTTTTAAAAATGCAACTATTGAAAATTTTGCATCTACTCAATCTATTGGAAATACATGGGTTAAAAGGACATACTCTTTTATTCATAAATGCATGGCTAAAAACACACAAAAAAATAGGTTGTTGGTGGAGCCCATTAATTGAATTAATGCCACAAGTTTAAATTCGGAGGAGAAACGAGCCCAAAACCATGAAGGCACTTTGTTGGAAAAACAATTAGAATATCAAACAAGACATGAGACCATGCCATCAATCACACACAACTTGACACAATGCAAGCTTTCAACAATTTGACATAGGTCATGATTATGGTGTTCAATTGAACTACAAATTACAACAACAATAATGTAGTTATTATTGAACCTCATGAGCTTAATAATAAGGAATTTGATTTGTAAATCAAGGGTGCATGAAGGCATAAACATTCAAACATTTGCAAATATGTAAGAGAATTATTTTATTTGAAAGATAATGATTACAAATATAAAATTGGACATTTAAGATTCAAACTTACTTTGATTCATATGATGTTTCTTTGTTAATTGAGATATTAAATCAACTCCATTCATAATTTGTTGTTAGATCTTTCACAATCTTTGATATGCAATTGATTACTTGCATGTTTTGTTATTTTTGTTGTTATAATAATTGGAATTTACACTTCATCCTGATCATGTGGGCTTGGTTCTAACTCAATTATTCACAATAAACAATCAATGTTTGCATCATCTTCAAAGCTAAGCAAATTATGCAATAAACACATTAAGTAGGAACTCAACATGTAAATCAATTTCTTGCATCAACTCTTCAAATTTTCATTTAAATATCCCAAAATTGTTTATAGAATGACCTCTTTTATGTATCATGTTATAAAACAATTGTAAAATTGTTGTCCCTCTTCTTTATAAGGTGTTATAGTCCAATTAATTGAAGGACAACCTTTATCACCCAAGAAATAGGGAGGAATTGCGCTCCTTTGGTAACATCAAATAAATTATGAAATTAAACATGCTTATAAAAATTAGACCTGCACAACTCTCTAAAATCATTCACATTTTTTAGCAAACCCATAAACACATCAAAAATAAATTTCTACAATCTACAACTTATGCAACAATCACTACTACGAAATGCGTCCTAGTTCACTTTGGGTTTCACTAGATTTTTTAATGAATTTGGACATTTTCATCTAATGAAATTATTTTACCCCCTAGTGAACGGGGACTAGTTGCTACGGACAATGACTTGTTTCATCAGTACCTATTGAAACAAGGTTATTCTCAAATGAAATACAAATTTACCAAACCATTCACTTGCTAGTTAATTAACTAACCAGTATGGAAATTAATTAAATTTTAATTATTTAATCTAAATTATTATTGATAATTTCATGATTTTTAAAACTTATTATTTATTGACACGTGTCATTACCTACGCTAAGTTTAAAACCTAGCCTAGGTAGGTAGGTAAACCATGTAATCAACTTAAACACCTAGCCTAAGAATTCAATAGAAGAATCTTTAGTCAACATACCATTGTTGACCACACATAACACCACCCATGAAGTTTGATCCTTTGACTTTTGGAATGAGGGCAAACACCCTTACCATCAAGCCATCACACTTGTTGTGATAATATGTTACATTACATTTTACTAGTGTGACCCGGGTGCCTTGCCAACCATGAATACACTCCACCCCGGTTTTTCCATTTTTGAGGCCAATGAATGAAATTTACCTCACTTTTACAACCATTTCATGCAACATCCATCCATAGTGGTGTGTTTGTGGGTTCATTAGACAA
>Ga0116229_10001408_pt1 | contig 37600 bp, 36 predicted proteins | sample S1TSphgellanicum_3_FD_87313 | JGI IMG/M metagenome (GOLD analysis project Ga0116229, IMG submission 87313) | Host-associated microbial communities from peat moss isolated from Minnesota, USA - S1T2_Fc - Sphagnum magellanicum MG | ecosystem: Host-associated > Plants > Peat moss > Unclassified...
CTGCCGGAGCTGCCGTTGACGGAGGCGCTGCGGCGGGCGCTGTGGTTGCCGGTGGCGCCGCCGCCGACGCGGCGGCTGCCGCGGGCGCTGCGGTTGACGGTGGGGCTGCCTCGGGTGCTGCCGGCGCTTGCGGCGCGTGCACGGTCTGAGCGGCGAAGAAGGCCGCCAGATCGCGCATATCGGCATCGCTCAAGGCGGCGGCGATCGCCGTCATGGGCGACACGGAATAGTACGGATCCTTCGGGTCGGAGTGTCCGAATGAAATCAAGCGGTGATACAGGTAATCCTCACGTTGCCCCGCCAGGCGCGGAAACGTGGGCGCGATCGATACGCCCTCCGCGCCATGGCACGCGAAACACACCGCAGCCTTGGTTTTGCCGGTGGCCGCGTTGCCGTGAATCGGTTCGATGATACGCAGGTCAGTGTATCGCGAACCGGCCGCTCGGGACGTTGCTGCGAGTGCCGTGCCTGCTGCGCCCAGCACAACCGCCAGGATCAAAGTTTGGATTTTGCGCGTCGGTGGTGTCATCTGCCGCGTTGCTCGTGTGATCGGCTGAGTCGCCGGTTTCAACGGCCGCGTCGCTTGTCTGATCGCCGCTGTCATAGCTTGACGTTGACGAACAGTCCGACGACGTTGGTGTTGTAGCCTTGCGGGCCGCCGTCCGTGTACACGGTATTGCCGTAGACCAGACTGTTGTTGAATCCGGCGTAATGCCAGTCGCTGATCTGACCGTGTTCGTAATAGTCAAACAACCTCAATGACGTGCGCTCTGTCAACGGCACCGTGACATTCAAGGTCAGCGAATTGACCACGTAGGTCATTGCCGGAAACTGGCTGCCCGCCTGGGCGGGCGTGTAGTCGTAGGTCGTCGCGCTGGGCGAGGCGTAGAGGTAGTTGGTGATGCCGCGCGTCGAGATGTAGTTCCAGCCGAGATCCGCACGCACGCTGCGGAAGTAATGTATGAGTGCGGCGCCGCCCGACCAGTTGCGCTGCTTGTCGCTTGCCCACCACTGATTGGCCAAGGGATAGGTGGGACCGCCGAGTGCGTCATTCGGCGTGTCGACGGCGGCGTCGTTGACGTCCGATAGATGCAGGCTGGAACGATCGAGACCGACCCACGCGTTCACGCTGCTGCGCACCTGGAACTGCCATTCCCATTGCACGGCGGCGGCCGTCGTGTTGTAGCCCTGGCGGCCGATTTCGGTCGGATACTGATTCCAGTCGCCGCGCAGCGACGCCGAGACCGTCATGTCGGGCCGCGGCACCAGGGTCACCATCAGGTCGATCTTGTTCTCGGTACGGTCCGACAGGTCGTATTTGCGCTGCGCATTCACGGTCCAGGCAGCGGGTATGCCGTCTGCGGGCACGTATCCGGGTAGGTTCTGGAAAAACGCAAAGGCATACGGGTCGGAGTTGTAGACGCTCCCCGATTGCCTCAGGAACGTGTAGTTGAAGCGGAAGGTCAGCCATTGCAGGTTCTTGTCGGTCCAGTTGAGCTTGAGGCTGTTGTCGTTGACGTAGCTGACTTCGCGGTGCGCCGGGTCGTAGTGATCGAAGGTGTAGGTCAGCCCAAGGGTGTCGTGCCGGGAGAATTTCCAGTCGGCGCCGGCATAGGTCTCGATGTTGCGCCAGCTATAGGGAATGCTTTCGACCTGGATGTCCGAGCCATTCGGCGCCGTGACTGGATTCCAGAAGCCTGAGCCCGGCACGGCGCCCGCCTCGGCGCCGTTCTCGGCGACGTAGCCGTAGCTGCCGTTTTCCGGGTTGTACTCGACATATTGATTGCGATAGTCCTCCCGGTAGTACTTCGCGCCGGTGCGCACGCTCACGTCGCGGAGCGGCTGCAGCACGATCGATTCCTGCAACAGGTCGGTCATGATCACCATGTTCGCTGTTTTCTGCGACAGCGCCGCCGTCGTATTCCATTGATCGCAGGGATACAGCAAGGGATTGCCGGCACCCAAGTTGAAATTGCCGTCGAACGCAATGCCGAACACCCCCTGGCAGTTGGTGGGCGGAATCAGTCTATCGTTCTGCCGCATCTCCCCCACCCCCGCGGTCAGCGATGCCTCGCCGTTCAGCGGAAGGCTGTGGGTCCCGGTGAGGTGCAGATTGTGATAGTCGTTGTCCGGTTCCATCGACATCTGTCCTTGGCTGATTTGCGCGATCATGCCGCCGGGCACCAGCGCCGGACCCAGGATGAAGGGCTGCTGAAAGGTATACTCGAGGTACCGGTCCCGATAGAACGAGCCTGAGTAGCCCAGGTCGAAGTGCCATTCGGAACCCACGTAGCGGGCGCCCGCGGTCACGTTCACAGTGTGGTCGTTGATCGGCTTCACCGTCTCCAAGGCGGCGCCGCCGATGCCGGAAAAGTCGAAGAAAAACGGGCCGCCGTAGGGCCGGTCTCCCTGCCGCTCCTCGTCGCTGGCATTGAGATACACCGACCATTCCGGCGTCACGAACGCCGAAAGCCCGATGCCCTGCTTCTTGCGTTCGGTCCCGAGCGTGGTCACCGGAGCGGCGGCCGAGACGGCCGCGACCTGGGCCGAAGTGCTGCCGGCGGGCACCAAGCCGCCGGCCAGCGTGAGGTTATTGGTCCCGACCCCATTGAAGATGGATTTCGCATCGGTGGAGAGCACATTCGGCATGTCGCGAAAGAATATTTGCGCCTTGTAGGCGCCCGCCTTGCCGTAGACGGCTTGATAGTACTGGTCCTCCGCACTGATGAAGCTGCCGCGCAACTCCGCGTAGCTGCCGTCGGACGGCCGCTCGGCGTTCACATCGAAATCAAAGGAGGCACCATTGGTCGGCCACCGAGTGTAGCGGTCGAAGAGCGCGGTCTTCTCGCCCGAGCTGTGCAGGTAGCCCACATCGAAGCTTCCATAGATCAGCCAGGCGCTCAAGTTCTCCGTCCCGGGCGGAGCCGTCGGCGCGTTGTACAAGTTGCCGGTGGGAGACCGATGCTGTCCGGGTTCGAGCCAGCTCGTGCCATTCGGATCGAGCGGTTCGGTCGCTTGGCCGCCGGTCGGATCGAGCTTGTTGGCGCGCCAGGTGTCGACGCCGACGCCGCTGTCGCCGAACGCCAAAGGTGGGACCAGCAAGCACAAGGTCACCGCAAGTCTCACAATCCGCGCGGGGCTTGGCTGGGTCATGGAGCGTCCTAGTTGTGGAAGCGCACACCCGAAGGTGCGTTCGAACCGTGGATGTTGGCGTGACACGTGAGACATCCGCGGCCCATCAACCGCTCGTCCGGATGCAGACCGGTACCCAAGGCCTGTTTCGTCTGCAGGTCGTTCGGATGCAGCACGTTGGTGTGGCACTGCTGGCACAGGAACGGAATCGGCGCCACCAACAGCGTGCTTTGATTCGACCCATGCGGGGTATGACAGTTGAGGCAGTTCTCGCGTACCGGCGGATGCTCGAACAGGAAGGGCCCGCGCTTCTCCGCGTGGCATTGGTAGCAGGTCTCGTTCACCGTATTGGTCTTCAACAGAGGATTGGTGAGAGTGCCGTGCGGGTTGTGGCAATCGTCGCAGCTCATCTGCCCCTCCGGCAACGGCATGTGCGAGCGGCGATTGAATTGCAGGCGGATGTCCTTGTGGCATTGGGCGCAGGTGTCGTTGATGGAGGACTTCGCCATCAATCCCTCCACCGAAAACTTCGCCATCGGATTGTGGCAATCACTGCAAGAGAGATCATTGCGCTGGTGCACCGATCCCGTCCAGTGGTCCCGCGGTCCTCCCGCATGACAGGTCAGACAGGTCTTGGTCTGTGTGGCCACCGCGGTCCCGGAGTCCCGGGTATATCCGATGATGAGTCCCTTGATCTGTGGGCGCGCGGCATGCTCCGATCCCGGTCCGTGACAGGTCTCGCACACCGGAATGGTCGGATCGGACCGGTTGGCCACGTGCAGGCCCAGCGAATGCAACGTGTGCGTGAAGTGATCCGCCTCGAGCCTGTGGCAGGCGATGCAGGTCCTCTCACCCACCGCTTTCGCGTCGGGTGCCTGCGGATTGGACGCGACCGTGGCATGTGCAAACCCGGGCGCGGCCCGGGGTAATGCGCTGCGATCCACCTCCGTCGCCGAGAAGTTCGTGGGTGGCAGCGAGTCCGCCTCCTTCGAAGGCATGCTCTGTGAAAATGCCAACGCGGCGGCGACCATGCCAAGACCGAGAATGACGGCAATCGCCGCCCACCAGCCCGCTCGATTCACGTCGTCTCCCCGGTCATCTCGTTTGGCGACCTTAGCTGACGGCGAGCGCCCGCCTCTGCGCTGACGAACACAAACGCCTTGTCGTCGATAATCTCAATCGAAGCACTTGTAAAGAAGGGCGAAAACATGAAAGCATCGTTCGCAATGCTGAACGATCTGAACAATATTCGGATTTTCGCCGAGATCGTCGCGAAGGGGAGTCTGACCGCGGCGGCCGAATCGCTTGGAGTCACCAAATCGATGCTGAGCCAGCACCTCGCGAGTCTCGAGAAGGAGCTGGGCGTGCAGCTCATCAGGCGGACCAGCCGGCGTCTGGAGGTCACCGAGGTCGGCAAACGCTACTATGGACAGTGCGTGGTGATACTCAACGAGATCGTGAGAGCGTCGAACATCACCGACGGCGTGCGTACCTTGCCGCGCGGCAAGCTGCGGATAGCGTGCCCGCTGAATTTCGCGCACGCCACTCTCGCGCCCATACTCGCTGCGTTCATGCTGCAATATCCGGAGGTGGACGTGTCGCTCGAAGCCACGAATCGCGCCGCCGCACTGACCGCCCAAGGCTACGATTTCGTGTTGCATATCGGACCCGAGGTGAAGTCCTCGTCCCTCGTCAGATCATCGTTCAGCCTGGACAGCGAACTGCTGGTCGCGAGTCCGGCGCTGCTATCGCGCATCGGGTCACCCCAGACGCCGGCCGATCTGAAATCGCTGCCGTCGGCGGCCGGTCAGCAGCCACCCGATCCCACTGGGCGATACATGTGGCATCTGACCGCCTCGGGCACCCGGCAGTCGGTTCAGCATTTCCCGCGGCTGCTGACCGAGGATCTATGGGTCATCAAGGAAAGTGCACTCGCGGGCTGCACCGTCGTATCCCTGCCGCTGCTCCTATGCCGGGATGCGATCGCCGAGGGCCGGTTGGTGCAGGTGCTGCCCGGTTGGACGCTCCGGGAGCAGAAGTTTCACATCATGTATCCCTCGCGGCAGGGACTGACGCTCGCGGCGCGCACACTGATCGATTTTATTTCCAGTCAACTGCGGGCCGGGCTTCGCGGCTTACAGGACGGCACGCTGCAGTTGCAATTGCGGCCCATGACCAACCGGGGCAGGGAGCGCTAGGAATAATGCGCGATGCTTATCATCTGTCCGAATGGGTGACGTTTTCATGCGAAGCTTCGGCTCCTCGTCGGTCTGGGAGCCTCGTCAGCCATTGCTCTGGTTTACAGCCAGGAAATTTGTGAAGTCGAAGCATTCATCGCCTTCGGAATACCTGGTGATTGGTTGAAGACCGAAGGGCGTAAACCTGTATATCCGGAAGCCCGCGTCGTGGAAAAAATACCAAAAGTCCCGGAAGAACGTCCTGGTGTCGATATCCGTTCCACCAAACTCGAACTGAATCACTTCTGTGGCTGCCAATGCGCTTCCAAATCCCTTCAAGACGCTAAGCTCGTGACCCTCCACATCGACTTTGACCATATCCAACCGGCGACTCTGCAGTTCCTGCCTCCAGTATTCCTCGAAACGGATGGTGTTCACCATTTCCTGCGATTCAAATGAAATCGACAGATGGTCGAGCTTACGCTTGGTAAGACTGGCCATACCAGAACCGGGTTCGTTGGCAAATAAAGCAGCTGCGCCAACCTCGTCAGACAAGGCAACCGGCACGACCTTCACCATCTCGTCGTCCTTGAAACGGGATTTCAGTTTGTCGACATTGGCGGCGGCCGGCTCGAATACATGAATCTCCAAGGTTGGATTCCGCTTCCTCAGTTCGGCTGCGTAATTGCCTACATTTCCTCCGACATCAATGGCAAGGCTCGGCTGTCTCTTCAATGCACTCTGGAGCAGTTTCACCTCTTGTTCCATCGTCGCGCCGCTATATCCCTTGCCCTGAGCGTACGCCGCGAGATGCTCGATGCGTTTCAGCACCTTGAAGAGGGTGTTCAGAGCGTTGAGGGGCATGTGGTTTTCACTAGGGGGATTGGTCGATTTTCGTGTCGAAGTGAATCCGCAGCGGCGGATACATGGCCGCCATTTTACCCATGCGCGCGGCCGGGCGGCAGTCGCGGCGGTTTCTTAAGTGCCGCGGCCCCCCGGGGGGCCGCGGCTGCCGGCATGGGACGCGGGCTACGGTTCCAGACCGGGCGATCCCGGCAGACCGTTCGGACCGTTGGGCGATCCAGGGATGGGTGTATTGAGGTACGGGAACACCCCCAAATACGTGTCCGTTGCCTTGACGGCTCCCCCCAAGCGCAGATGCCACGCGTCCGGCCCGGCGGCCCGGGCACCATCGGTGTAGGGCGTCCCATGATTGGGATCCGACTTTTCCGATCCGCAGTCTCCGATCGACCCGCACAGTGCACCTTCCGCCACACGCAGGGTGATGTCCACCACGTCATCGTACGGGCGCCGGCCATTGGGAAACCCGGCCGGATCGCCGCCCAGAACGCCGAGGTCGTTTTGTGCCGCAATTGCAGTGACCGGCGTCGAGGTGTTGAGGCGAAGCTGCTCGCTCGGGGTATTCACGTGTTGCTGGTTGAGACCCTTCACGCCGGTCAGAAACGCTGCGACCAGATCATTGCGTGGTGTGCCGGGAACCAGGGCGGCATTGCCGAACAGAACGTGCAGCAGGATCGGCAGTGACGGATTGGTCACGTAGTCCAAAAATTGCGCGTCGTCGGCCGGCAGACTCGCGTTGAATTTATCCTTGTCCGGCAATCCGATCACGACCTCGTTGACGAGCGGCATGCCCAATCTCGACACCTGTTGCAGATGCGCAGGCTTGTCTCCATTCGCAGGTACGATCAAGCTCGCCGTGGTCCGGGCAGCGATGACGGGCTCGCCCTTGAAAGTGACACAGCCGATCGGCAATTCCAGCGCGATCGACGTCACGTTCTTGTCGAACAAGGTATTGGGTTGGCCGTTGCGCGCTCCGGCCGGGTTCAGATTCACCAGATCGAATATCTCGCCGAGATTGGCGACGAAGCCCTCCTTGCGCTGGCCCACGAACACCCGGCCCGCAGCCGCACATCCCGGAATGCGGAGGTCATGGACGAAGTGCGAAGCATAGGACTCATAGTCCGGGATGGATTTTTTCCCGATGTTGTCTGCGGGCTTGTCGAACGCATCGCCTCCCGCCGACGCGTTTTCGGCCCACGCGCTCCGGCCGTTGTCGATGACCTCGATCCGATAGCTCTGCGTGACATTCAGATCCGTCCCTTGCGGATTGACCGGTCCGATGTTGATGAGCGGAACGGCGATTTTCTTGCCGTCGGAAACCACGGCGAGATTCTTGTCGCTGGTGGTGAAGTGGAACGCGAAAGTGAGGTCCGCGACGCCATTGCCGTCCCGATCGATCGCAATCTCGTATACGGCGTTGGGATCCAAATTGAAGAAGTTCGGGCCGCCGTACGGATCCTGGAGAGGAATGTAGTTTGCAATGAAAGTGACATATTCGCTGCGGCCGGGTTCGTAGCTTCTGAACATGTAGAAGTCGGTTCCGTCGACGCGCGGCATCCCGGCAATCGACGGCGCCTCGCGGTGGCTCGAGGCCGGCGCCAAGACCGGCAGGAGCGCGGCGGCCAAGACAGAAGCGCCGCGCGACAGGTGAGTGCGCATTGTGTTCCCCTCGTTGATTTGTGGTTGTCCACGCTTCATACGGTCCAGGGACTGGAATGGATGCACTTCGGTGCATCTCACCAAAAACTGGCAGGCTTGAGCTATTTCGCCCCGGGATACGTGATGTAACCCTCAGGTCCCTGCGAGTACCAGGTCTTGGGATTGTCCGCGTTCAGTTCCAGGTTGTTTGCGAAGCGATGGGGCAGATCGGGGTTCGCGATAAATTTCCGCCCGAACGTAATGGCATCCGCGCGGCCCTCTGCGACGGCGGCCTGGCCGCGTACCAGGTCGTAGTCGGAGTTGAGCACGAGCACGCCCTTGAATGCTTTGCGAATGAGCGGGGCCACCGGCGGGCGGGACGAGCGCCCGAAGGTTCCCTCGGGACCCGGTTCGCGCAGTTCCAGGAAGGCGATACCGCACTCGCCGAGTACCGCGGCCGCCGCGGGGAATAACTTGTCCTGCTGGGTGTCGTCGACGCCTTGCGAGTCGCCGTTCGGCGAGAGGCGTACGGCCGTGCGATCGGCCCCGACGGCCGCCACCAAGGCTTCGACCACCTCGCGCAGCAGCCGCACTCGATTCTCGATGGGCCCGCCATAGGCATCGGTGCGCTTGTTGCTGCCATCCCGCAGGAATTGGTCGATGAGGTACCCATTGGCGGCGTGCAGCTGCACTCCGTCGAAACCGGCCTCCATGGCGTTGCGCGCGGCGTGCACGTAATCTCCGATGAGCCGGGGAATCTCGTCGAGCCGCAGCGGACGAGCCTCGACGTAGGGCCGTCTGCCCTCATATGTGTGCGCCTCGCCCGGTCCGGTGGTGGCGCTCGAGGACACGGGTTGCACACCGTGCAGGGACGGATGCACGAGCCGCCCCATGTGCCATAGCTGCGCGAAGATTCGCCCGCCGGCGGCGTGCACTGCTTCGGTGACGATCTTCCAATGGGCAACTTGCGCAGCGTCCCAGAGGCCCCCGGCGTACGGCCAGCCGCTGCCTTCCACGCTGATGCCGGTCGCCTCGGTGAGGATCAATCCGGCGGATGCACGCTGTGCGTAGTAGGTGGCCATGAGGTCCGTCGGCACGTGGTCGCGCGTGGCGCGGCCGCGCGTCAGCGGCGCCATCCAGATGCGGTTTGGGCAGAGCAGGTGGCCAACGGTGATGGGGTCGAAAAGCGTGGACATGGGTCTTGAGCCGCTCCGGAAATAGGGCGTTGAATGGTAGTGGATCTATTCCTCTTTGTACCCGAGTTTCTGTTCCTCACCGGCGGCACCGTAGTACTTGTACGGCAGGAACTTCCCGGACATGGTCAATTTGACGCGATCGCCCTTGGGGTCCGCAAGACGCTCCATCGTCATGTCGAAATCGATTGCCGACATGATGCCGTCGCCGAACTCCTCCTCGATCAGGGCCTTCCAGGCAGGGCCGTTGATCATCACGAGCTCGTAGAACCTATAGATGAGCGGGTCGGTCGGCGGCATGGGTGTGCCGCGCATCGGGATCTCATTGAGCAGCCGCGCCTCGCTATCGGTCAGTCCGAACAGACGGGCAGCCTTGCGACATTGAGGTTTCGTCAGTTTCATCTGGCCCAGCAGCGCGCCGGTGACCAGCACCTCAGACATGCCCCCGATCTCCTGGGCAATGTACTTCCATGTCCAACCGTTGTCGCGCTTGATGTCCAGGATCTTGTCGGTGATTTCACTGCGTTTCATGGTGTCTCTGGCACGGCAACCCCGGTGTTTGCGCCGGGGAGCAAGTGCCCCTCCTGAGGTGATGGATTGGGGTTCGTAACGATGGACGTTGTGGATGCGCCGGTTCGATTTCGGCCGCGACGCTAGTGTACCAATAGTGTACCAATGGACCTAAGAACCCGCGCCGGCCGTTACGACTGCAGGGCGGGTGCGCCATCCGGCTGGTTGGCGGCCGCGGGGCGCTGGATCAAGAACACGGCAAAGGCGGCACCGATGCAGGCAATTCCGGCGGCATACAGCGCCGGGGTATAGGTCAACATCCACGTCCTGGTCAGGCCCGCACCATAGGCGGCGGCGCCGCCGCCGAGTTGATGTCCCGCGAAAACCCAGCCGAAGATCATCGGACCCCGCTCCTTGCCGACGGTGGCGTTCGCGAGCCTTGCAGTCGGCGGCACGGTGGCCACCCAGTCGAGTCCGTAGAACAGGGCGAACGTCGTCAGTCCGTAGATGGTGAAGTCGGAATGCGGCAGCCAGATCAAGGACAGCCCCCGCAGTCCGTAGTACCAGAAGAGCAGTTTGCGGTTGTCAAACCGGTCCGAAAGCCAGCCGGAGGCGATGGTGCCGACGAAGTCGAACCCCCCGATCATGGCGAGAATCGAGGCTGCGGGTACGGCGGCGAGACCATAGTCGCCGCACAGCGAAATGAAGTGCGTTTGGATCAAACCGTTGGTACTCAGGCCGCACACGAAGAAGGTGCCGAACAGCACCCAGAACGTCGAATTGCGCGACACACCCGTCAGCGCCGTCAGCGGCTCGCTGAATCGCGGCCGCCAGACGGGCGCCGCCGCAGGCGCCGCATCCGGATCGGCGCCGAACGGCCGCACGCCCACATCGTCCGGTTGATTCTGCAACAGGCTGAAGGCGAGCCCTGCCACGATCACGCACCCCAGCGCGATGGGCAGCACGGCCACGCGCCATGAATGGTGCTCAATCAGCGACGCAACGATCGGCAGAAAAATCAGCTGCCCCGTCGCAGAGCTCGCCGTCAGAACGCCGAGCACGAGACCCCGCCGGCGCTCGAACCAACGATTCGCGACGGTTGCGCCGAGCACCAGCGCCGTCATTCCGGACCCGACTCCGAGCAACAGCCCCCACAACACGAAGAGCTGCCAAAGCTGGGTCATCCGTGTCGCCAGCAAAAGACCGGCGGCCACCAGCAGGAGCGCGGTACACACGACGCGGCGCAGGCCGTAGCGCGCCATCAGAATGGCGGCGAACGGCCCCATCAGACCGAAGAGCGCAAAACGAACCGCCAGGGCCGAGGAGATCTGCACGGTGCTCCATCCAAATTCCTTGCTGAACGGCCGCAAAAACGCGCCCGGCAGACCCAGTGCAGCGGAGGAGATCAACATGGCCAGAAAGACCACGGCCATCACCACCCACGCGTAGTGCAAGCGGCGCCGCCCGAACCAGCCCGCGGCGGCAATGGCGAACATGTCAGTGCCTTTTGCGGGGCGCGCGCCGCTTCGCGGCCGAAGCCGGCGAGTTCAACCGATCCCGCGCCGCCTTCAGAACGTCATCCGACATACGATGGCCTCTGGTCGCGCGCGACAGCAGCATCGCACCCACCATCGTCGCGAAGTCGGCAAGCGCCGCGCAGCGGTCTAGGTGCGGATCCCCTGTTCCCTCGGTGGACGCGAGGATCTGCAGCAGAGCCTCCGTGCCCGCGACGTAAGACGTCCGGACGGGCGCATCGCCGGGCTCCCGCGCCACATCATTGACCAACGCCGCCGTCGGACAGGCGGCCCCCGGATCGTCGCGGCTGCGCACGGTCAGATAGCCGTCGACGAGCTCCTTGCGCTGCGCGCGCGCGTCGCTGTTACGGGCGATCCGGGCTTTCCATGTCTCGAGGCCCTGGGCGAAGGCGAGCTCGCAGGCTTCCGCAACGAGGGCATCCTTCGATTGAAAATTGCCGTAGAAGCCGCCGTGAGTAAGACCGACGGCGTTCATCACATCGCTGACGCTGACATCCTTGAAGCCACGTTCCCGGAACAAGCGCGACGACCGGTCGACCACCGTGCGGCGGTAGAGAGCGGATTGCTTGCGGGAGACGAGCGGCACGGATGGATGATAGCTATAATTTATTATGCATGTCAATCGACATCCATTTAATGCTGGCTTCGCTGTTTGGTTGGGCCCCGCAAGTGAGGTTGCGGCCGCGCCATTCTGGTTGGAGCCCCGCGAGTGTGGTCGGGGTCCCCGCGAGTCTGGTTGGGGCCGCGCCAGTGTGTTTGGGACGCCGCGAAAAAGAGCGCTACCCCAGCCTTCCGGCACCGCTCGCCACTGCGGGGACACGCGGCGATCCCAAGCCGCCGCTGTCAATGACCCGCCCCGACTAGCCGCCGTCAGGGTCGATGCAGCGAATCCGGCGGGCTGATCGTCAGCGTCGCGCTGCGCTCGGTGCCGTTGCGCATGAGGCGCATCTCCACGCTTTGCCCGACGCGCAGCACGCCGAGGGCGTTGCGCAATTGCGCGGCGCTTTCGAGCGCCACGCCATTCATGGAAACCGCCACATCGCCGACTTTGATGCCCGCCCGATCGGCCGCCGAGCCCGGAGCGATCTCGGAGATCTCGACGCCGCGTGCATTCACGAGCTGCAGTGACTCGGCGGCCTCCGGCGTCAGGTCGCGCAGTTTGATGCCGACCACCCCGCGTTTCACTTCACCGTAGGTGATGATCTGAGCCATGACGGCCTTGACCATGTTCACCGGGATGGCGAAACCGATCCCGATATTACCGCCGTCCTTGGAAATGATCGCGGAGTTGATGCCGATCAATTCGCCGCTCAAGTTGACCAGCGCCCCGCCCGAATTGCCCGGGTTGATGGCGGCATCCGTCTGGATGAACTCCTCATACCCGTGCGGATGAATTCCGGTGCGGCCGAGCGCGCTGACGATTCCCGCCGTCACGGTATGATTCAGACCGAAGGGATTGCCGATCGCCACGACCCAGTCACCGACCTTCAAGCGCGACGAATCGCCCAGCGGCATCTCCGTGAGGTGCGGTTCCGCGGCTTTGAGCACGGCAAGGTCGGTGCCCTCGTCGCTGCCCACCACGCGCGCCTGGAAGTGGCGGTTATCGAGCAAAGTTACGGTGATCTCACTCGCGTTTTCGATGACGTGGCGGTTGGTGACGATGTAGCCCGCCTTCGCGTCCACAATGACGCCCGAGCCGGCGCTCTGGAACTGGCGGCGCCGCACCGCTCCTCCCTCGGGATCATTGAAGAATCGCCGGAAGTAGGGGTCGTCGCGCAGCGGATTTCCCGCCACCTTCTCGGTCAATACGCCGCGGGTCGCAATATTGACCACCGCGGGCGACGTCGCATCGATGACCGGTGCGAGCGACGGCAGCGCAACGCCGGCAGCAATCGCGGGCTGCGCGGGCTGGAGGGGCAGCGACAACGTCACGCCGAGGAGCAGCGCTTTCACGAGCGGATGGACAATCACGATTCTGTAATATCGCGCACCTGATATCGGGAGGCAACCCGAAGCTGCGCCCGCCGACTGCGGTGACCGTGGATTATGCGGCGGCGCGCCGCGAGACCCGGGTCAGGAGCGCCACTTCAGTGCGCGACGTCCTCGGACATTGCGATGTCGGTACCGGTGCCGTCGTGCGTGCGGCCATCGTGATCCAGGCCGTTCCTTCCCAAGTCGTGATGCAGACCGTGCGCGCCAAGTGGGTCGTGTTGCAGACCGTTCCTGCCACGTGACTCGTGATGCAGGCCGTTCGTGCTGCCACGCGGTTCATGATGCAGGTCGTTCGCGCTGCCTTGATCATGATGCAGGGGGCTCGTGCCGCGATACGAATCATCGATACCGGCGTGGGGGCGCTTGCGCAACAGCACGGCCTCGCGCGCCGCCCTGCTTTCGGCCTTGTGGAGAAGCGCCGGCTCGAGGAATGTCCACAAATCGCTGTTGATGTCTTCGAGCATGTCCACCACCGCCCGGCATACCGACGCGGGCTCGACGGACTCCGCCTCCGATTCGATCGATATGCGCAGACACACAATGATTTGCGTAACTTGATTGTAGCGCGCGTGCAGGCTTTGAAGATTGATCTTGCTCCCGTCCCGCGGACTCCTCGCCTTCTGCGTGGCCATTGCTCAAACCTCGCTTCCCAGGTGCGCCGGCCCTTGCATTCCGTATCAATGCGGGCCGTTGTGAGTGCACCGATCGGCCGTGTGTACCCGAACGCGAATCCGCTTGTCTGTGCGGTAGCCAACATGGAACCAACATGCTCGTTGCCTGGTTCGCCTTGTTGCATCGGCAAACCTTCGCCCGAGCTGCACGAGGAATTGGTTGGACCGCCAGACATTCGCAGGATTGGAAAGCAGATACAAACGCGCAATGACCCAGGCCCATCCCGACGGCCCCTCGCGCCCGCAAACTCCTGCATAAACGCTTACCATAGCCGATCTTTCCTCGCGCTCAGTTTGTCATTGGGTGTCTGCGGTGATTGCGTTACTCGAAGCCAAAGCAGCCGGACTCTGGTCGCGCCGGCACATCGCCAACAACGTGCTCGCCGGTCTGGTGGTCGGCATCGTCGCGCTGCCGCTCGCCATGGCGTTCGCCATTGCCTCGGGCGCCCGTCCGGAACAGGGACTTTACACGGCGATCGTCGCCTCGCTCGTGACCTCCTTGTTTGGCGGATCGCGGCTGCAAATCTCAGGCCCCACCGGCGCCTTCATCGCGGTTTTGTCGATCATCACGGCGCAGCATGGAATCGCGGGCTTGCAGATCGCCACCCTCATGGCGGGAATCATCCTGGTCGCGTTTGGCGCCGGGCGCCTGGGCGCCGTGATCAAGTACATCCCCGATCCCGTCATCGTCGGCTTCACGGCCGGGATCGGCATCATCATTTTCGTGGGCCAGTGGAAGGATTTCCTCGGGCTCACGCCGGAACCCTCAGGTTTGCGCTTCCATGAGAGAGTGTTCGTCCTGGTGCAAGCGCTCCCGACCATCAGCGTGGCGACCACGGCGCTCGCCCTGCTCACGCTCGCGATCCTGATCCTCGGCCCGCGCTTCTTGAAAAGAATCCCCGCGCCGCTGGTTGCGATGCTCATTGTCGGCGGGCTGCAAGCGGCCCTGCATTTCAAGGGCGTTGCGACCATCGGCACCGCGTTCGGCGGAATTCCCCGCACACTGCCCCGCTTTGCGCTGCCGTCGATCCAGCTCACTCAGGTGATCAGCCTGGTAGGCCCCGCTTTCACGATTGCACTGCTCGGCTCGATCGAATCACTGCTGTCCGCCGTGGTTGCCGACGGCATGGCAGGAACCAGGCACGACTCCAATCAGGAACTCATCGGGCAGGGTGTCGCCAATATCGTGGCGCCGCTGTTCGGCGGATTTGCATCCACCGGGGCCATCGCACGCACAGCCACCAACATTCGTAACGGCGGCACCAGTCCGCTGGCGGGCATGGTGCATTCGGGGTTTCTGATCCTGGTGATCTTGCTGCTGTCACCACTCGCCTCCTCGGTCCCGCTCTGCTGTCTTTCGGCGATTTTGTTCATCGTGGCCTGGAACATGAGCGACGTGCCGCATTTCATCAGGCTGGTACGCGGATCCCCGAACGCCGACGTGGCAGTTCTTCTGATCACCCTGGCGCTCACCGTGTTTGTCGACTTGGTGGTGGCGGTCAACGTCGGGGTGATTGTCGCGGCACTTCTTTTCATGCGGCGCATGGCACTCGCGGTCAACGTCGAACTGCAATTCGATGCCGCGTCGGACGCCGGGGCCGATTCACCCGCCGCAGGGCCGATGCCCAAGGGCATGGTGGTGTATAGCATCGACGGTCCGTTGTTCTTTGGTGCGGCGGACAAGCTCGAGCGCACTCTTGCCCACATTCAACGACCGGCGACCACACTGGTTCTGCGCATGGGCCATGTGCCTTTCGTGGACGCCACCGGAATTGCCGCGATCAAGGAGATCGTCACCGATTTCAATCGCCATGGCGCGAAAGTGGTGCTGAGCGAGGTGCGGCCGAACGTGCTGCACAAACTGACGCGTTCCGGCCTGCTCGATGACATCGGCGCCGACAACGTGTTCGCCACTCTCCCGCTCGCGGTGGCGCACGCCAAACTGATCGATCCCTCGTGAAGGCGGGCGGGCGGCAGCGGCCGTCGGCCGCCTCGAGAACAGCAGCGTCCCTCAGTGCAGGACACCTCGAGAGCAGACGCGTCTGTCTTACACGCCGTGAACAATGGTGCAGCCGACCTTTCAGATGCGCGACGAAAAATTTAGCCGTTACGTGGGTTACCAGACAGACAACCCATCATCTCGTTCAGCATGCTACCGCCAGCATGCACGAACTATTGGAAACGATAGACCTCGACTACTATCGGTCGGCGCGATTGCTCATCGTCCACGACGAGATCGAACGGTTGCGCCAAGCAGGCCCGGCCTCGGCGACGAGGGACGGAGACCTCCGCGCTCTCGAGTTGGAACGGGAAAGGTTGGCCGCGTTGGTCGCCGCCCGGCGGGGCGCGCCCCTCGCCAAGTAAATAGCCACCGAGTGTACGCGGCGCCGGATCTACGGTTGCCTGGCATAATCGATGGTTGAGATTCCCGCCCTGCCGGGCAAGACTGTCCGCTCGAACGGAGCCAGCCGCATGGCCCGCGCTGGATCACGAGCATGACCAAGACAGCAGACACCCTGACCATCGTGGATCGTCATTGGCAGGCGCTGGTCCGGGGTGATGTCCCCGCGTTGCTGGCGGACTATGCCGAAGATGCGGTGTTGATCACCGGCGCCACCGGTGTGGTCAAAGGTCGGGCCGCGATCGGCGACCTGTTGAAGATGTTCGTCTCCGCCATCATTCCCGCGGCCAGCACCGCGTTCAGCCTGGATCTCACCCATGCGGAAGGTGCGCTCGGTTATATCGTCTGGAAGGCGGAGTCTGATACCCATCGCATCGCATTCGGCAGCGACACCTTCGTCGTCATCGACGGTGCCATTGCCATGCAAACCTCGGCCGGTTCCGTGGATTCAAAGTAGCGCGCCCGTCTGTGCGCGACTCTCGAACGCCCGCACGATCGCGTCGCCGACCCGGCGCAGAAGGTCTTGCGCATCGTGATCTGGAAGACAATGCGCCAGGGTCGTGGCCCTGCCCGGGTCCGGAACACGCGGCGACCCGAGATCCGCATGGAAATCGCGCACCGCTTCCGGATAGCGCAGCGCCCGGGCCTCGACCGCGAGCACCGCGCTGACCCACACATGGGCGCTGCCGTTCTGCACCCGGCGTCGCTGCGCAATACCGCCCACCTTGCGCCCCTGCCAGGCGAGATCGAATCGGCCGTCGCAATAGGCACCGGCCACCTGCTCTTGGGTGACTGACACAGCGAGGGCGGCAATCGCCTGTCGAAGCAATCCCGCAAATTGCCGGTAGCTGGCATCGATATCATTGTGGGGGGAGCGATAGAGGTGGCTGACGACCAGCGAACCCGGCCCCACGCACACCGCTCCACCGCCGCTGCAACGCACGTGCACCGGCAGGCCGCGCTCGCCGGCACGCGCGCTCGCCCGCGCGAACCCCGGCCGACTGGCCTCGGCCAGGGTCGCGATCAACGCCGGCAGCGGCTGCCACAAACGCAGGCGGTGCGAGGAATGCGCCAACGCATCGAACAACCGCCGCTCAATCAATAGTTGCGCTGCGGCCGCACACGGTGCGGTGATGCGATCGACCGTCATCGCGGCCGATTCGCGCGTCGACAACGCGTCCATGACCGGTGGATCGAAGAGCGGATCGGTGCCCGTCATGCTTCCGCAGCACCCTGAAATAAAAATCTACTCGATCCGGCCGATCAGCTGGCCGCGCCTCACGATCGCATCGGCCGCCGCGGTAATGGCGAGGCGGCCGCCCGCCGGTGCCACGAGTTCCATCTGCGCCTTTTCGACCGCCACTTCGACCACGACCTTGCCGGCCTCGACGACCGCGCCATCGCGATACAGCCAGCTGACGATCACGCCCTCGCGATCGTCCTCCCACAGATCCTGCGGAATTCGAATCTCCGTCACGGCGGCGCCATGATGGATTTCACGGCGGCCACCACCTTGTGCGCATCCGGCATGCAGAAATTCTCCAACGGCCGTGAAAACGGCACCGGCACGTCGGGATAGGCCACCCGCCGGGGTGGTGATTTCCAGACGCGAGGATCGCGTTCGGAGATCGACGCGATGATCTCCCCGGTGACGCCGAAGCTCAGGTAGTCCTCATCGACCACCACCAGTCGTCCCGTCTTGGATACCGAGTTGAAGATCGTCTCGCGATCGAGGGGCACCAAGGTTCGAAGGTCGATGACTTCGGCGCTCACACCGTCCACGGCGAGCAGATCCGCCGCTTGCACGCAGTGATGGACGGTCAAGCCCAAACCCACCAGGGTGACATCCGTGCCCTCGCGCCAGACGCGCGCCTCGCCGAAGGGAATCAGGTAATCCGTCTCCGGCACCACGGCCATCGCCGTCTTGAGCGGCGCTCCGAGCCAGCCCAGACCGCAGGTGGCCTTGTGCACCATCCACAGCGTCAGGTTGTCGTCTTGAATGCACGAGTGCATCAATCCCTTGGCATCGTATGCATTCGACGGCACCGCGATCTTGATGCCCGGCATGTGCGCGAACGTGCCGTACACCGTCTGCGAGTGCTGCGCCGCATTGTTGTAGCCGCCCCCGACGCCGATCATCATGGTCATCGGCATCTTGTACTGACCGCCCGACATGTAATGCGTCTTGGCCGCGAAATTGTAGATCTGGTTGAAACAGACGCCGAAAAAATCGACATAGGCGAGTTCCACCACAGGTCGCATGCCGGCCATCGCCGCACCGCACGCGATGCCGATGAAGCCGGTCTCCGAGATGGGCGTATCGATCGCGCGCCATGTGCCGAATTCTTCCTGCACGCCGACCGCGGTGCCGAAGATACCGCCGAGCTTGCCCACGTCCTCGCCGATGACGAACACCTTCGAGTCGTTGCGCATCTCGCTGATCACGGCTTCCCGGCCCGCCCGCGCCATCGTGAGGATGCGGTCGGACTGACCGGCGGTACTGGCATTGGGGGGTGCGGCCACGGATGAATTCCTTTGAGTTACGCGTACAGCCGGTCGAGCGCTTCGGCGGGTTCCGGGTAGGCGCTGTCGCGCGCGAAGTGAATCGCCGCCGCGACCCGCTGCTTCACGGCGGCCTCGAGCGCCGCGGCGCTCGTTTCGTTCAAGGCGCCGGCGTCGAGCAAGCGCCGGCGGTAGCCGGGGATGGGATCTTGCTGCGCGCTGCGCTCGGCCTCCGGCCGATAGCCCGCCGGGTCGCCGATGAAATGACCGTGCAGGCGTTCCGTCTCGAGCTCCAGGATGGTCGGTCCCTCGCCGGCGCGCGCGTGCGCGATCGCAGTGGCCGCGGCCGCATAAATCTTGTCCGGATCGTTGCCCTCGACATATTCGCCGAAACAACCATACGCGGCGCCGCGATTGGGACTGCGTTCCACCGCCGTGGAAACCCGCTTCGGCACGGACACGCCGTATTTGTTGTCCTCGATTACGCAAATGAACGGCAGCTTCCAGAGGCTGGCCATGTTCATCACCTCGTGAAACGCGCCTTGGTTGGCGGCCGCTTCACCGATGTACGACACGGCGATGCCGGGGAGGTTCTGCACCTTGCGGGCGAGCGCCATGCCGGCGGCGGGACCCAGCCCCTCCGCGATGATGCCGCTGCAAAAGAAATTCACGCTGTTGTCGTAGAGATGCATATGGCCGCCGCGACCGCCCGACAAGCCGGTCTTCTTGCCGAAGACCTCCGCCGCCATGCGCTCCAGATTAACGCCGCGCGCAATAGCGACGTGATGCGGGCGGTGCGCGGCGCCGACCACGTCGTCCGGACCCAACTGCGCGACGACGCCGACCGCACACGGTTCCTGGCCGAAGGACTGGTGCATTTCTCCCGGCACCGGTCCCTTCGCCATGTTGAACACCGGAACTTTGCCCTCGAAGTAGGCGGCAAAAATGGCCTCGTCGAAATAGCGCGACTCGAGCATCCGCTCGTACATCCAGCGTTGCACCGATTGATTGGGGGCCATGAGCAAACCTGTACAGTCGATCGATGGGTCAGCTTAGAGGGAAACGCCGCCGGCATAAACCTAGTGAATAATCCAGGTTGCAACGCGTCATTGGCCGCTTACAGACAGGAGCCGCCGTCGATCAGGAATTCACCCCCCGTGGCGAAGGTCGACTCGTCCGAACCCAGATACACGGCGAGACTCGCCACCTCGTCCGGTCGGCCCATGCGTCCGACGGGATGCAAGGCCTCCCAACCCGCGTAGATCGCCTGGCGATCCTCGACCTGCGCCATGACCTTCTCGAGTATGGGCGTCACGATGACGCCGGGATGGATGGAATTGCAGCGCATGCCGTACTTCTGGTGCGCATAGTGCAGCGCCGCCGACTTGGTGAGGTGGGCGACGGCCGCTTTGGCCGCGTTGTAGCCGGCGAGATCGTGCTGCGCCCGCACGGAGCACATCGAGGCCATGTTGATGACGGATCCGGTGCCGCCCTTCATGAGCGGAATGGCGTGCTTGCAGCCGAGGAATACCCCGATCAGATCGATGTCCAGCATGGTCTTGAAATCGCCGAGCGACAACGATTCGATCGAGCCCACCGTCGTGATCCCCGCGTTGTTGACCAGGACGTCGAGATGTCCTTCGGCCTGCTTCAGGTTGGAGAACGCCTCCAGCCAGTTCGCCTCGTCGGTCACGTCCAAGCCGAGGAAGCGTGCGCCGCCGTCCAGCGACCCGGCGACCGCCTGACCGCCCGAGACATCGATATCCGCGACGATCACGCGGGCCCCCTCGGCGGAATACCGGCGACAAATCGCCTCGCCGAGTCCGGACGCACCGCCCGTGACCATCGCCACCTTACCCGCCAATCGGCCCATGGTTGCGTCCCTCAGCGCTTGTCGAAAACGATGTCGAGCCGCTTCAAGCCGCGCAACAACAAATTGTTGTGATGCTTCAAGTCATTGCCCGGCGCCAGGCGCAGGTTCTTCAGGCGCCGCAGCAGCCGTCGAAACGCCACGTCCATTTCCTTGCGCGACAACATCGCGCCCACGCAGGAATGAATGCCGCGGCCAAAGGCGAGATGCATGTGGGCGTTGACGCGCGTCACGTCGAAGCGGTCGGGATCGGCGAACTTGGCGGCATCGCGGTTGCCCGATCCGAACCGCAACAGCAGCATCGCGCCGGCCGGAATCGCGACTCCGCCCAGGGACACGTCCTGCTTGACCACGCGCCACATGCTGTTGGTCGGCGACTCGAGCCGCAGGATCTCTTCGATCATGTTCTTGATCAATGCCGGGTTGGCCTCCACCTTGGCCAGTTCGTCCGGATTCTGGATCAAGTGCAGCAGGCCGCCGGCCAGCGTATTGGTGGTGGTCTCGTTGCCCGCGACCAGGAACTGCTGCACGATGCTGAGCAGTTCCGCCGTATCCAACGCCCTTTCGTCGGCGAGCCGCGCGTTCACCAGGTCGGACAGGATGTCGTCCTTCGGATGCTCGCGCCGCTCATCGAGCCGCGCCTTCAGGTAATGCTGAAGCGCGACTATCTTGTGCGCGCATTCGAGCTCCTGATCTCGCGTCAACATGCCGCCCAGGCGATCCGCGACCGCGTCGGACCATTCCTTGAGCTGCGCCACATCCGCGCGCGGCACGCCGATCTGATCCGCGATCACGGTGACCGGCAGCGGCACTCCGAACTCGGCCACGAACTCGCAGTGGCCCCGGTCGATGAAGCGGTCGATCAGCTCATCGGTGATGCGCTCGATATGCGATTCGATCTTGTTGACCCGGACGGGGCTGAACGCGAGATTGACCAGCTTGCGAAACCGCGTATGCGACGGCGGATCGGCCGTCAGCAGGGTGTTCATCTGAGGCCAGCCTTTGGCGATCACCGACTGGATCTCGGCGTCGCTGCGCGCGTGTCCTTCCAGCAGAATGCTGAAGTCGTTGGAAAAAGCCGCCGGATTGGCACAGGCCTCGGCAATCAGGTCGAAGGTCGACACCATGTAAATAGAGGTGCCGGGCAGCTGATACACCGGGGCCTCGCGCCGCGCGATCGCATTCGCCTCGAACGGATCCTCGATGATGTCGGGAGAGAGGAAATTCAATTCCGCCAATGCCGTATCGGTCCGCATAGTCATACAAGATCTCCGACTCGTTGAGCCTGCTGCCACGCACACTCTGCAAGGCTCGGCAGCGCATCGACCATCTTCACCGCATGCGCCGACGCGGCGGTCCCGCGGGCCAGGCGGCCCTTGATGCCGTGGATGATCGCCGCGAGCCGGAACATGTTGAATGCGACATAGAAATCGAGGTGCTCGATCCGCGCGCGTCCGGTGCGCCGGCAATAGGCGGCGACATAGTCGGCTTCGGCCGGGATGTTCCGTTCCGCGAGATCGATTCCCGCGAGGCCCCTGACGATCAGTTTCGGCAGGCGGTACATCAGCAGATGATAGGCGAAATCCGCCAGCGGGTTGCCGAGCGTCGACAGCTCCCAGTCGAGCACCGCAATGACGCGCGGTTCAATCGGATCGAAAACCAGATTGTCGACCCTGAAATCCCCATGCACGATGCAGGTTTCCTCGCCCGCGGGAATGTTGCGCGGCAGCCACTCGAGCAACCGGTCCATGTTGATGTCGCGGCCGGCCGCCTCGTCCTCCACGTATTGCTTGGACCAACGCCCGATCTGCCGTTCGAAATAGTTGCCGGTCCGGCCGTAATCCGCAAGGCCGATGGCTGCGTAGTCGATGCGATGCAGCGCGGCGAGAGTCGCGTTCATGGCATCCAAGTACAAGGGCCGGTCGGCATGACTCACGTTGGGGAATGCCGCGTCCCACACGATGCGGCCGGCTGCGAAATCCATCACGTAGAACCAGGTACCCACCACGCCGTCGTCGGTGCACAGCCCATGCACGTGCGGTACCGGATAGTCGACGGATTCGAGGGCGGTCAAGATTCGCGCCTCGCGTTCGACGGCGTGCGCACCTTTGAGAAGGGTGCCGGGCGGCTTGCGGCGCAGCACGTAGCTTGCGCCGGGAGTCGTCAACTTGTACGTCGGGTTCGACTGGCCGCCCTTGAACTGTTCAATGGTCAACGGACCGGCGTATTCCGGGACATGCTCGCGCAGCCAACCCTCGAGCGGCGCCGCGTCGAAGCGATGCGCGTCGCGAACCGCGGTCGTACCTCCGAAATCCTCTTCCGCGCTCATGGCGGCCCCCCGTTCGGCGCCCCACGCTTCATTGCCCTGGCGATGGACCACTCGTGGACTTCGGTCGGGCCGTAAACAATGCGCAACGCGCGCAGCTCGTGGACTTCGTTCAGCCCGTCATCAATGCGCAACGCGCGCAGCTCGTGGACTTCGTTCAGCCCGTCATCAATGCGCAACGCGCGCAGCTCGCCGACGACCTCCGCCCGCACGAAGCCTTCGACCGCGAAGGCGATAAACCGCGCGGCATCGAGATCAGCCACTCTGGCGACCATGCTTGGCGATCGACTCCGCGATTTCTTGTGCGGTGGGATTGCCGCGCAGCGTGAGGCCGCCGTTGACCTGGAGGTTCTCACCGGACATATAGCACTCGTCGCTCGCCAGCCACACGGCCGCCGCCGCGATATCGTCGGTCGTGCCGATTCGACCCAGCGGGTAGCCTTTCAAAAACGCATCGAACAGACCCGGCACCGTCTTGGCGGCGGCGGTCATGGGTGTGTCCGTCAAGCCGGGCGAAATCGAATTGGCGCGGATTCCCTGCTTGCCGAACTCGTGGGCCACGCAGCGGATGACGTGATCAATCCCCGCCTTGGTGCCCATGTAGGCCGCATGATCGTTCAGCATGATCTTGGCGGTAGCCGAAGAGATCTGAATGAGCGAGCCGCCGGCCGTCATCACGCGCAACATGGATTGGCAGAATTGAAAGGGTCCGGTGAACTGAACCGCGGTGATGCGCGCGAGTTCTTCGGTGGTGGTTTCCAGAAACGGTTTCAGCAGTCCCCAGCCCACGGCATTCACGGCAATGGTGACGCTGCCCATGACGGCGCGGGCGCGCTGCGCGAGATTCTCGAGGTCCTCTGTCCGGGTGATGTCGCAGGCCACCGCGTGCCCGCCGATCTCGGCGGCGAATCGCCCGAGTTCCCCTGGATCGCGGCCACTCACCACGACTTGGGCACCTTCCTCGCGAAAGCGCCGCGCGATGACCTGACCCATATTCTCCCGGCCGGCTGCGCCGAGCACGACGGCAGTCTTACCGTTGAGCCTTCCCATCGCGGCAGTGTCGTTCGAACTGCGCCACCCCGCAACTGGCGCGAATGCTAGGAGCCCTGCGGACCTGTGGAAAATGCCAGTAGAGGGTGGGCCGCGCCTGGGTTCAGGATGGCGATCGAGGCGTTGCCGGCCGGCCGAGGAGTACGCGCGATGGATCTTGGATTGAAAGGCAAGAAAGTCATTCTGACCGGCGGCAGCCGCGGCATCGGGCGCGCGGCACTCGAGATCTTTGCGGCCGAGGGCTGCGATATCGCGTTCTTCTCCCGCAACCAGGCGCAGGTCGCCGCCACCGCGGCCGCGCTGTTGCGTCACGGCGGAGCCGTGCACGGCTCGACGTTCGACATGAACGACATGGCCGGGTACCCGGCGTGGCTGAGCGGTGCCGCGGAGCGGCTTGGCGGCTGCGATATCTTCGTTCCGGGCGCGAGTTCGTCCGGCTCCCAGGCCACGGGCGATTGGCAGAAGGGCTTCGATTTCGACCTCATGGGGACGGTCAAGGGCTGCGAAACCCTGGAACCGCACCTCGCCAAGTCCGGCGCGGGATCGGTCATCATCATGTCGAGCACGGCGGCCATCGAAACCTTCATCGTGCCGCAGGCATTCAATGCCATCAAGGCGGCGCTCCTGACGTACAGCAAGCAGCTCAGCCAAGCCTGGGGCCCCAAGGGCATTCGCGTGAACGCAATCTCCCCGGGACCCGTGAGTTTCCCCACCGGCAATTGGGAAGCGATCAAGAGCGGCATGCCGGATTTCTACAATGCGACGCAGGCGCAGTTCGCGCTCGGACGCTTCGGCGCGCCCGAGGACATCGCGCGCATGCTGGTGTTTCTGGCAAGTCCCGCGGCAAGCTACATCACGGGCACCAACATCGTCATCGACGGCGGCTACACCAAGCGCGTGCAGTTCTAGCAGCCCGATCAAGGAAACTCGCCCAGCGGTACCTCACCAAGCGAGTGCCGTCCCATGAGCCCGACCAGAGGAAAGTCGCCAGCAGTACCTCATTTTCCGACAGGCCGCTTGACCTGCGGCGACCGCGCCGCCGCCTACACTCCCATCATGCCGGCGGTGCTGGCCCCGTCGATGGAATATTCCGAACCCGACACGAAGGCGGCTTCATCGGAGGCCAGGAAGGCCACGAGACCGGCGATCTCCTCCACTCGCGCCATGCGCTTCAGCGGCGCCATGCCCTCGAACTGCGCGCGCGCGGCCTTGGGGTCGGGCGCGCGTTCGATCACGGTGCGGATCATGTCGGTTTCCACCACCCCCGGGTGGATCGAGTTGCAGCGAATTTTCAGGCCCTGATTGGCGCAGTGAATCGCGATCGACTTGGTGAGCGCGACCAGCGCGCCCTTGGTCGTGGAATAGGCGACGAAGTTGCCCATGGGCCGGTAGGCGTTCATCGAGGAGTTCACGATGATGGAGCCGACCGGTCCGCCGGGATTGTTGCGCATGACCGGGATCACGGCCTGGGCGGTCAACATCACGCCGGTGAGGTTGATCGCGACGATGCGATTCCAGTTCTCGAGGGTGATGGACTCGACGCTGCCGTCACCCACCTCGATACCCGCGTTCGCAAAGGCGATGTCGAGCCGGCCGAAGCGTCCGGTGATCGACGCCATCAACGTGACCCAGCCCGGCGCGTCCTCGACACGATGCGAATAAAAAACGGCGCCGGTTTCGGCGCTCAGCCGATCGGCCGCCTCGCGTCTCGATCCGGTGAACGCCACGTGGGCACCCTCCGCCGTCAATCGTCGGACGACTCCCGCACCGATGCCCGAGGTTCCGCCGGTCACGAGCGCAACCTTGCCCGCAAACCGGCCGCTCACGGTGACTCCGCAGGCGTCGCCAGATAGTCGTTCAGCCGCTGATGGAAATTTTGCACGCGACGTTCCTGGTTACAAAGATAGTGGTGACCGAACCCCGCCGAGTGCAGGCCCAGCTGCTGGACGGCGGCGATGCTGAGGTCCTGGTCGGAGGTCGTGCCGAGAGTCTTCTCGCCATATCGAATCAGCTCGAGCGGTGCGTCCTCCACCGGCAGGTCCGGACCGCCCGCGGGCGACGGCGTGAAACGACGCCCTTCGATCGGCGGCACCATCCACCAATGATCGAACAGGCATTTCTCCGGGTCGCTCGGGTGCGGTCGCGGACGCAATAGCTGCACGCCGTCCGGCCCCACCGTAATGACGGAGTTCGGAAAAAAATTGTAGATGATGTAATCGGTGAGCTGAAAATCGGCGAGGTGCTCGTAGTGCCGGAAACCGCGGGCCGGCCCAAGCCTGCGCTTTTGGCCCTGGATGTCGAGCCGGATCCGGTCGAGCGCACCTTCGCCGGAATAATGAGCCGGGTCCAGGCCCCATTCGGACATCAGGCTCACCAACGGCTCTGCCGGCGAGCGGCCGCGGAAATTCGTGCCCGGACGATGCGCCGGGAACCAGCCGCGGTTGTGGCCGTTGGCGAGCAGATCGAACTGACAGCGATCTGCAAAGCTCTCGATATACGGCACCAGCTGCGGATGCAGCACCTGCACGTGGTAGGCCTCGTTGAAATTATCGGTGATGATCTTCCAGTTGCAGTCGGCCTCCGCGGTCATGTTGAGAACGCGGATCATCCTGTCCATCCGATACGCCTCGATCTCGCTCACCGCCTCGAACCCAAGATACTCGCGCAAGGCCGGCGCCGCCGGATCCATGGTGAACCAGGCAAAGCCGAACAACTCCTCGCATCGCAACTCGGTCAGGCGGCCCGTGCGCGTGGGATCGCCCTGCCTGAAGTCCGTGGCATCCGGCACCCAGACACAGCGACCGCCGCGATCGAATTGCCACCCGTGATACGGACAGGTGATCTTGGCGGCATGGCCGTCGGGTCCGGCGAGCAGACGGGTACCCCGGTGTACACAGACATTAAAGAACGCGCGCAAGGCGCCGTCTTCCTGCCGCACGATGAGTATCGATTCGGCACCCAGATCGGCCACCAGGTAGTCGCCCGGCTCCGGGGCTTGGTTTGCCATACCGGCGATGTGCCAAGTGCGCATCCACATCCGGCTCCATTCAAGGCGCGCATACTCGCGGGAGATATAGCGCTCGGCAGAAATGGGGTCCATTCTGAGCTGCGGTTCGTTCACCTTGGCGGGTCGATCGACGCTGGCGCTCACGCTTTACTCCTTGAAGCATAAACATTTGAATTTTATGCTTATAATCGGCAAGGTTATAGTCGATCGCGGGCCCGGACAATCGGGGCGCATTTGAACCTATGACATGTGCGAGGTTCCGATCACCCGCGGCGGCGAGGCCATTAGACTAAGCCATGAGCAAAGCAGACCCAACATCAGTCTCCGGCGGTCAAGCCCGATCGTCGGGGATCAGTTGGCAGGAATTGATGGCCACGGAGTCGCACCCGGTTCCCAAGTTCCTGACCGAGGAGAGCTACACCTATCGGGGCTCGGAGCCTCTGGCCACCGAGCGCTACACCAGCCCCGAGTTCATGCGCCGCGAACAAGAGTCGCTGTGGCCCAACGTCTGGCAATTCGCCGCGCGGGACGAGGATCTGCCGAACCCCGGCGATTACATCGTCTATGAGAACGCGGGGCGCTCGTTCGTGGTGAGCCGGCAGGACGATGGTTCCGTGCGCGCGTTCCACAACGTGTGCCTGCATCGCGGCCGGAAACTGCGCACCGAGGACGGTAACGCCGATCAATTCAAGTGCCCGTTCCACGGCTTCACCTGGAGCAAGAACGGCGCGCTCAAGCAGATCCCCTGCCGCTGGGACTTCAGCCACCTGGATGACCGCCAGTTGAGCCTGCCGGAAGCGAAAGTCGGCCGCTGGGGCGGTTACATCTTCTTGCGCGAGAATGCGGACGGCCCAACGCTCGAGGAATTTCTCGCGCCCCTGCCGGAGCATTTCAATCGCTGGCGCCACGAGGAATGCACGACGGCGATCTGGGTCGCCAAGGTCGTGCCCGCGAATTGGAAGGTGACGATGGAAGCATTCATGGAGGCGTGGCACACGGTCGTGACGCATCCCCAAATCTTGCCGTTCACCGGCGACGAGAACAGTGCGTATTGGACCTGGGGCGACAACGTCAGCGCCAATCTCGTCCCGTTCGGCGTCATGTCGCCGCACATCAACCCGGCCGGCAAGTCGCAGCAATGGATCGTCGATCAGTTCATCAAGTTCAACGGCCGTTCCGCCGAGAATTACGATCCCAGCGCCGATGCGTTCGCGGTCAAAGTGCCCGACGGCATGACCGCCCGGGTCGCGCTCGGCCACGCCATGCGCGAGAACTACACCAAAGCCTTCGGACACGATCACAGCCAGGCCACCGACGCGGAGCTGCTCGACGGCCTGGTGTACAACGTCTTTCCGAATTTCGCGCCCTGGGGCGGCTTCATGCCCAACATCGTGTATCGATGGCGGCCGTGGCAGGACGTCGATCACTCCTTGATGGAAGTGCGCATCCTGACGCGCGTCGCGCCGAACCAACCGATCCCGCGCGGCGTGCCGATGAAGTTCCTTACCGAAGCGCAGCCGTGGACCGCTGCTCCCGAACTCGGCGTGCTGGGCGCCGTATTCGAGCAGGACATGACGAACCTGCCGTATGTCCAACAGGGCCTCAAGGTGTCCAAGACAGGACATGTCAACCTGGGCGACTACCAGGAAATTCGCATCCGCCAGTTCAATCAAACGCTCGACAAATACCTGGGTGCGACCGGGCGGTGATGCGCCGATGATTTTCGTCGCGGGGACCATGACGCTGCCGCCCGAGGACATCCCGGGCTTTCAGCGCGACGTGCTGGCGATGATCGACAAAGTGCGCGCGGAACCGGGATGCCACCACTATTCGATCTTGGTCGAGGATGCCGGTGCGGGGCTGGTGAACGTGCTCGAGCAGTGGGCCGACGATGCCTCGTTCCTTACTCATCTTAAGCGGCCATGGATCTTGGAATTTGCCGGGCGCCATGTCCACCGCCTGCGCGCCTCGACGGTACGCGTGTTCGACATCGCCGGATCACGGCCTCTGCCGGGCGCATAGCCTCCAAACCCCCAGTAACCGACCGCCGAGCGCCCGCGCCGGCCTGGACGAGCTGGTCTACCCGCGCTGGCACTCGCGCTGGCCCACTCGCGCTCGCCTGCTCGCGCTGGCCCACTCGCTGGCCTACTCGCGCTGGCCTACTCGCGCTGGCCTACTCGCGCTGGCCTACTCGCGCTCGCCTGCTCGCGCTGGCCCACTCGCGCTCGCCTGCTCGCGCTGGCCCACTCGCTGGCCCACTCGCGCTGGCCTACTCGCGCTGGCCTAGCCCCGCCGGCCTACTCGCGGTGAAGTTTCTTGAAGCGTCGTCGCTTGAATAGCCATTTCCCGTCGCGCTTGACGACCACATCGTCGTATCGGCCTCGGTCGCGCGTGGTCCTGCCGGTGGTCTTGTCATCGAATACTTCGGAGGTGTACGACCTCACCGTCGCTTCGTTGCCCTCGACGCGGATCGAGCCCGGCGTCGCGACGAACAGGACACCCGGATACTGTGCCATCGCCGCAATCCAGGTGGCGACGATCCGCTCCTTGCCGCTGATCGAGCCGAACTCTGGATAGTCCGGCATTTCCCAAGTGCCGTCTTCGGCCCACGTCGCTCCCCATGCGGCCGCATCCACCTCGCACACCGCGTCCGCATACGCCTCGAGCAATTCACGTATCGCCAATCGGTCTTCGACGGGTCCCTCGAATGCCATGCGTGTTCTCCATGCAGCCCACAGATGGGTACGCTGCCTGCAACCGGCCCCCATGCCAACCTGCCATTAGCGACAGTTGCAATGCCCGCCTCTGATGCCGCGCAATGGCGAGCATGAGCGCCAATCCAACCATCGCGGGACACTTCCTCCCCGGCACAAACGCCCGGGTCTCGCCTGAGACGAGATGAGTCCCCTCCCGCTGCGCCGCATCGTGCTCGCGCGCCGTCCGCAGGGTGTGCCCCACGCCGACGATTTTCGGGTGGAGCCGGTCAACGCGCGCGCGCTCGAGCGCGGCGATTGCGAGGTCCGCAACGTTTTCCTGTCGATGGATCCGGCGATCCGCGGCTTCTTGGACGATAGGCCGAGCTACCTGCCGCCCGTGGCCATCGGCGAGACGGTGCGCGGCATGTCGCTGGGTCAGGTCACCCGCTCGCGGAACACGGATCTGACGGAAGGCAGCTACGTGCGCGCACTCACCGGCTGGGAAGACGTATCGCTGTTGCAGCCTGGCGCCGTCGGTCTCGAGAGCGTGATCCCTCTTCCCGGCATCCCGCTCGAGGCGCACCTGGGAGCACTTGGTCCCGCCGGCCTGACCGCGTGGATCGGACTCCATGAAATCGCACGGATCAAGCAGGGCCAAACCGTGCTGGTGAGCGCCGCCGCCGGCAGCGTCGGCAGCCTGGTCGGTCAGCTGTCGCGGCTGCACGGCTGCCGCACGATCGGTCTCGCAGGCTCCGCGGCGAAGACCAGCCGTCTCAAGACGCTGGGTTTCAGTGCAGCCGTCAACTACCGGGCAGCGCCGGATCTCGGTGCGGCGATTGCGGCTGCTTGCCCCGAGGGCATCGACGTGTACTTCGACAATGTCGGCGGCGCGACGCTCGAAGCCGTGCTGCCGCTGATGAACGCACACGGCACGGTGGTGGTCTGCGGCATGGTCTCCGACTACAACCATCAAGATGAGCCGTATGCGGTGCGCACGCTCTGGCAGCTGGTCGTAAAGCGCTTGACGCTGCGCGGCTTCCTGACCTACGAACACCCGGACTGCATCCCGCAGGCTCAGGCAGAACTCAACGACCTGGTGCTGGGCGGCGATCTGGTCGGGCTCACCTCGATTTACGAAGGATTGACGGCGGCGCCTACGGCATTCATCGATCTGATGTCCGGCCGTACCATGGGCAAGACGCTGGTGAAACTGTAGCGCCTGCGGCCACGTGCTGCCGCCGCGTGAGACCGGGTTACTGCCACGGCTCGGGGCCGGGTCCTGCCGCCGCGTGAGACCGGGTTACCGCCATTGCTTGCGGCGGGGATTCGCCGCCGCATGGGGCGGGCCGCCGCCGCTGCGGACTGCAAAGTTACTGGGCGGTCATCCCACCATCGACGACGATCTCGGCGCCGGTGATGTAGCGAGCCTCATCGGACGCGAGAAATAACACGGCATTGGCAATATCGATCGGCTCACCCAGGAAGCCGCACGGAATCCCGGCCTTGATCGCCGCGACGTTGTCGGCGTTGCCCTTGAATGCCTCCTTCTGCATGTTGGTCCAGATCACGCCCGGCACGACGGAGTTGACGCGAATTTTCTCGCGCGCCGTCTCGATCGCCACCGCCCTGGTGAACGTGCGGATGGCGCCCTTGGTCGCGGCATATGCCGTACATCCCGGGACACCGACCAAGGCGGTCACCGACGACATGTTGATGATCGAACCGCCCTCGCCCACCTGGCGCATGGCGCGCACGGCGCGCTGCGTGCCGTGGAACACGCTGTCGAGATTGACGTCGATCAACTTCTTCCAGTCGGCCGAAGTCACGGCGTCCAGCATCTTCAAGATGGCGATACCCGCGTTGTTCACGAGAACGTCCAGGCGGCCGTCGCGCTCTACGACGGCGGCAATCACCCGATCCCAGTCCGCTTCGGAAGACACGTCATGGGCCAGCGCGGTGGCGCGGCCGCCGGCCTCGCGTATGCCGGCGGCCACCGACTCGGCTCCCGCGACATCGAGATCCGTCACGTACACCGCGGCGCCCTCCTCGGCAAAACGCTCGGCCGTCGAACTGCCGAGCCCTGGAACCGAGGCGCCGCCGGTGACCAGCGCGATTTTTCCGTCGAGGCGGTTCATGTGGCGATCTTCAACACCATTTTTCCCTGGTTCTCGCCGGAGAAGAGCTTCATGAAGGCCGCGTAGGCATTCTCCAATCCGACGTCGATGTGTTCGTCGACGTGCAGGCGTCCCTCGGCCATCCACAGGCCGAGCTGTGCGGCGCCCTCGGCGAACCGGGGTACATAGTCCGCGATCAGGAAACCGTGCATGGTCGCCCGCTTTACTATGAGCTGCCAGACATTGCGCGCCCCGACATGTCCGGCGGCATTGTTGTATTCGCTGATGAGTCCGCAAAGGACGATTCGCGCCCGCATGGCAAGGTTCTGCAGACCTGCGTCGAGAATGTCGCCGCCGACATTTTCGAAGATCACGTTGACCCCGCGCGGTGCCGCCGCGGCGATGGCTGCGCTCAGCTGTTGCAGAGTCTTGCCGCGGTAGTCGATCGCCACGTCGAAATGATACTCCTCGAGCAGCCGCCGGCACTTCGCAGGTCCGCCGGCGATGCCGATGGTGCGGCAACCCTTGATCTTGGCAATCTGGCCCACCACCGAGCCGACTCCGCCGGCCGCACCCGACACGAGCACGGTTTCCCCGGCCTGTGGTTGTCCGGCCTCCAGCAAACCAAAATACGCGGTAAGTCCGACCGCGCCGAACACGGAGAGAAACTGGCTGGGCGACGCCACCTTCGACACATCCACCTTGGCCGTGAAGCCACCGGGCGTGACCAGCGAAAAATCCTCGAGCGCGTTCAACCCCATCACCCAATCTCCCGGCGCATATTCCGGGCAGGCCGAACTCTCGACGCGACCCACCGTGGTCGCCCGCACCGGCTCGCCGAGCGGAATCGGCGGCATATAGGAGGGTTCATCGCTCATCCAACCGCGCTGCGCCGGATCGAGGGAGGCAAAATGATTGCGCAGAATGAACTTCCCCGGCGGCGGCGGCGCCAAAGGCGCCTCGATGAGCGAGAAGTCCGCAGCCACCGGCGCGCCGTTCGGGCGTCGAACCAACAGAAATCGGCGATTGATCGTCATGTAACCACCTGCACGCCCATCATCCCTGGAATTCTACGCCCTGACTCGATAGGTTTACGGTAGCTCCATCGCCCTGGCCAAGGCGCAGCGTCCGAAGTGCGATGGCCCCGCCCCAAAGCCGACACTTGCAGCTTGAGACAGGCTGGATCTCCGGCGGATAGTGCACGGCAGACCGGCATTTGCGAACTAACGGTTAAACTAGGTGGACAGGCACACCAACCGACGCGCAGGCATCATCCATCGCAACCGCTGCAAGGAGCGGCGCTTCTCTCCGGTTCGAAGACAGTCTAAAGACCGGGGTATCCGCGCCGAATGTCCGATGAATGAGGGTTGGCATCACGTATTTGCCTCGGCAACGCTCCTCGAGGGAAAAACTCAGCATGTCGTGATCGAGGGGTTCGATATCCTGTTCCTGCGCGTCGCCGGCGCGGTGCATGCGGTGAGCAACGCCTGCACCCACGCCGATGCCTGTCTCCATGAAGGCCGGCTTCGCGGCCACCGCATCATCTGCCCCCTTCACGGCGCGTCGTTCGATGCGCGAACGGGCGCGGTTCTAGGCAAGCCGGCGAGTGTGGCGCTGCCGTGCTACGAGGTGCGGGAAACGGACGGCGAGTTCTTCGTGCGTCTCGGGCACCCGGCCATTTGAGCGGATGCGAAGCGAGAGCTTCGTGCGTCCCGGGCGCGCGGCCGCTGGAGCGGATGCGAACAGCGGGCTCACCGGCGAGTTTGCATCACAGGCGCCTTCGCCCAGTCGACGCCGCGCGCGAGCAACCGGTGAAACACCGGTAAATCCCACGCGCAGCGGTCCACGGTCGGCCAATAATCCATCAACGGCTGCAAATCATAATGTCCGCGGCAATGCCCGAGCGTGAGGTACAGCACGGCACCTTGCCCATGCTCCTTGATGTAGCAGACGGGATGCGCGGCCTGCGGCCAGACCGATTCGACGAAGCCGGGCGCCTCGCCGCCGAACTGCGTTTCCAGCAGCACCTTCAGCGGCCCGTAGGTCTCGAGCAGGTACAACTCATCGGTGGTCTCGAACGGCTGAATGTCCGCCACCAGCGGATGCTCTGGATCCGCCACCGTCACCGTGTACGGCGCGATCGGCGGATGGGCCACGAACATCGACCCCAGGGTCTGCATGAAGAGCGGCGCCAGGCGCGGACTGTCGACCCGTCCATCGGCCATCCAGCGCAAAATCGAGTTCGTGCCGTGCAGTGCGAACCAGCGTCCCCCGCGATCCAAGAACGCCCGCAGCGCCTCCTGCGCGGCGACCGAAGGCATCACGTCGCAGGTATAGGTGACGATGAAATCGGCCTCCGCGATGGCCGGCAGCATTTCGTAATCCTCGAACACCCGCACCCGCACGCGTTCGTCCGCGGCCAGCAGCCTGAGCAACTCCAGTCGCGCGAAATCGATGTCGTGATATCGGCCGCCGGCGATCAACAGGCAGCGAATCTTGGGTCGATCGACAGGCGTGGTCATGTTTGCGTTTGGGTTCGGGGTTTGGGTTTCGGGCTTGGTTGGGTTTGGGGTTGTGGTTGCTCAACCCGCCAGTTTGCAGAACCGGGTGAGTTCGGCGTCGGCGTCGCCGAACAGCCTCGCCAGCATCAGCAACCGCTTGTAGCCGAACCCCAGCGCCAATTCATCGGTGGTGCCGATGCCGCCGTGCAGGTGCACACACTCCTCGCCGATCTCGATCGCCGCGGCGCCCAGGAAACTCTTCATGCCGGCGATGCTCCTTTCGCGCTGCACCGCACTTTCCATGCATAGCGCCGCCCGATACAGTTGCGACCGCGATTGCTCCAGCAGGACGTATAGATCGGCCAGCCGGTGCTGCAGCGCCTGAAAACTCGACAGCGGCACACCGAATTGTTGGCGAGAACGCAGGTACTCGAGCGTCGATTCGAACAGGGTCGACATGATGCCGATCATTTCCGCGCCGGCCGCAAAGCGTGCGGTGTCGATGGCGGCGGCAAAGTCCGCGTAGCCGCCCGGGAGCCGCTCGCCGGCCGACACCCCCTGAAAGCGGATCGTACTGGCGCACGACCCGTCCACCAGTCGAAAGTCGCGACGCTCGATGCCGGCCGCCGTCGGCGATACCAGATAGAACCGGATACCCTCGGTATCCTGGGGCGCTCCGCGCTCGCGTGCCGAGACCATCCACTGATCGCAGCCGGCGGCGAGCGGCGCCACCGTCTTCTCGCCGTCCAAGGTCACGGAACCGCGGGTAGTCGCCTTGAGATTGACATGCGCGAGATTGAATCGCGCCGCATGTTCGAAGTGCGCGAGTCCCACGTGCGCCGTGCCGTTCATGATGCGCGGTAGCCACGATTGCTTCTGGGCCGGCGCGCCCAGGGCCGCAAGTACACCGCCGGCGGCAATGATCTCCTCGAGCACCGGTTCGACCGCGAAGCGGCGGCCCAAGGCCTCGAGCACCACCATCAGCTCCCGGGGTCCGCCACCCAGGCCGCCGTCGGAAGCCGAGAAAGGCAGCGACAAAATGCCCATGTCCGCGAGCATCCGCCAATTCTCGAGACTGTAGCCGCGGGGCTCGGCACGATAGCCCCGTCGTTGGTTGTCCGCATACCGATCGCGCAGAAAACGCTCGACGGTGTCCTTGAGGAGTGTCTGGTCTGGCGTCAGCGCAAACTGCATTCGATCCACCTATTCAATTCCGTCCGTGGAATCACGTCCCATCCGCTCCGTCCGTGGAATCACGTCCCATCCGCTCCGTCCGTGGAATCACGTCCCATCCGCGCATGGAATCACTTCCCATTCCACAGTGCGACTGGCGAACCCGATAGGGCGGATGGCCTGATGGAGATGCTCAACATGCGGTCTGACGCCATACGGTCCGCTCGCGGGCGGTCTGACGCCACACGGTCCGCACGAGGCGCGGTCTGACGCCACACGATCCGCACGAGGCGCGGTCTGACCACACGGGTGGGTCAACGGACGGCACAATTGCTATTGTTCCGCCCCGGAGTCATGATTGGGAGAGGTTGGCTGGAGTCGACAATAATGAATTATGTCAATGGTTCCGGGGTGCCCGTCACCTTCAATGATCTGCACCGGAGCATCACGATCAATTCCATGCAAGGCATTCGGCCGGCGGCCGAAGCGCTGCGTGACGCGGCCTACGACATGGCCAAGTTGCGGGTGGCCGCCTGTGCCAACATCGCATCGAAAGATCCGATGGTGGACGGGAACGGGAAAATTCTCGCGTCCGACGTGTTCGGCTGGCGCGCACCCGGCGAGCGCTGGTGGGAACGGCCCCGGCTTGCGCTGACTTCTCCCCTGACGCTCGCCTGCCGCTATGAAAGCGAACCCTTTTGGTGCAATGCCCACGGGATTCACACCCATCAGCAGAACCCGCACCTCGCGTCGCTCGACCTCAGCGATTTTTGGGAACGCGCCATGACCGAGGCCGCCATCGTCGTGCCCATTCACATGCCCTACGGAAAGATCGGCGCCGTGAGCTTCCAACCCGAAACCTCGGTGTGCTCCGATCTGTCGCGCGAGTTCGAGGAATACGGTGAGATCCTGGGCCTGCTGGCGCGCAAATTCATCTGTGGCTATACCAAGATCGCCAACAAGCAGCGCTGGATTCCACCCGATGTACGCATGAGCAAGCGCGAGATCGAGTGTCTGCGCTGGGCCGCGGTCGGCAAGACCGACAGCGAGATTGCCATGATCCGCGGCCGGAGCTGCGCCACCATCCGCTTCCACATTCACAACGCGGCCCAGAAGCTGAACGCCGTGAATCGCAGTCAGGCGGTGTTCAAGGCCGCGCAGCTCGGGTATCTCGGCTCGCTGGCCTGACCGCTGATCGACGCAGGCAGCCGGTCGGGCTAAGAGCATCTGAGCGGCCGTCGGGACGACGTCCGTATTGGAGACTAAGCGCTGCGCTTCCTGCCGCGCGCATCCCATGGGTAGCCCTGACCACGCGCGACAATGTCCCAGCCGGGCGGCGGCTAGTCTTTGTTATAGATGCGAAGCGATGAGGATGGGCCGATACTTGATGCGATGAGCCTCATGCCTGTCGCCCCGAACCTCTTCGTCACCGAACCCCGGCTGCGTTTGCTCGGCGGGCGGCACCGCAGCAGCGGGAGAATCGTGTTCCCGTTGCCGGACGATGCCGCCTACGAACGCATCGAACTGCCGCCCCGCGGCGTGCTCTGGTCGTACACCATTCAGCGGATCGCACCGAAATCGCCGCCCTACCGCGGCGGGGCGTTTCTGCCGTTCGCCGTCGGTTATGTCGAGTTGCCGGGCGCGCTGATCGTCGAGAGCCGTCTCACCGAGGTCGCCTTCGAGCGCCTGCGGGTAGGGATGCCGATGGAACTGACCACGATGAACGTCGGTGACGACAGCGTCGGCGCGCGGCAGTCGTATGCGTTCAGGCCCGCCCCAGCAGCCGGCACCGCAGCATGACGGACGTCTACATCGTCGGCATCGGCATCCATCCCTTTGGCCGCACCGCCAACCGCAGCGGCCTGGCCCAGGGCGAATTCGCGATCCGCGCGGCGCTCGAGGATGCGGGTCTGCGCTGGAGCGACATGCAGTTCGCGTTCGGCGGCTCCGATGCCGCCGGCAACGCCGACACGTTGGTGACGCAGCTTGGGCAAACCACACTGCCGTTCGTCAATGTCTTGAATGGTTGCGCCACCGGCGGCGCAGCGCTGTTCGGTGGCAGCGGCGCGATCCGCTGCGGCGATGCCGATCTCGGCGTCGTAGTCGGATTCGACAAGCATCCCCGCGGCGCGTTCGACCCGATGCCGCAGGACTGGGGATTGCCCGCTTGGTATGGCGAAGTGGGACTGATGGTCACCACTCAGTTCTTCGCCATGAAGCTGCGCCGCTACATGGACCTGCACGGCATCAC
>Ga0116229_10001409_pt1 | contig 37597 bp, 23 predicted proteins | sample S1TSphgellanicum_3_FD_87313 | JGI IMG/M metagenome (GOLD analysis project Ga0116229, IMG submission 87313) | Host-associated microbial communities from peat moss isolated from Minnesota, USA - S1T2_Fc - Sphagnum magellanicum MG | ecosystem: Host-associated > Plants > Peat moss > Unclassified...
CGCTGAAATGATTGTTACTTCAAGCCTCCCCCCCAGCTCCTCCAGTATTTTCTTAAAAGCCTTTGGACCTCCACTAAACAATGTACAAGTTATAAAAAAAAAAAAAAAAAAAAAGTCGCCCCAAAAAAAAAAAAAAAAAAAAAAAAAAGGGGGCCCCCCCCCCCCCCCCCCCCCATGCCTTTATTAATTATTACTGACAAGGGATGGCCACTAACCTCAAGTTAAACTCTAAGAACAATGACAATGGCAATGTTGTTGTTTGTTATCATTAGTGCTCCTTGAGTACATTTACTACCAATAAACAAAAAACCAAAAGAGATAGAAATAGAGAAGGGCCCCTTGTGGCAAATCTTAAACCTTCCAAAATTTACCGTCCATTCCAAACCAAGGTCATCAATGATCAAAACATGATAAACATGTCTAATAACGTTATTGTTGGCATCATATGCATCATCCTTGACGACATGAACAATTCTTTGGAAATTGAACATTGCACATTCGTTTCTTTGTGACATGCGATATTCCAAACTCATCAGTAGGTATAATGAACTCAGCCTTACCTTTGGCATGAAAAATAGCCATCCTACTAAAGCAAAGATCAACATAGTGAAGTGGAAACACTTTACAAATAAGAATGTTTTATAAGAAAACAAATGTCGATTGTGGCAATGTCAAGAATCCCATAGCAATGAGAAAAATGATTGATTGAAAATGAGAAAAAATTTCAAAGCAAAAGAAACTTCATGTTTGAGTTGGGACCGGAGATACCCAATTGATTTGAAAAATGACAAAGGAGAGGGGAAAAGCACAAGATCAATTATAAAAAACAAGAAAAAAGGAAGAAAGACCCAAAATTAGGCCAAGGCAATGACAAAACATTTGGATGGTCCACCGTGACTTGAGTAGGGAGGAAACAAGAAAAGAAAGAAACATCGAAGAGGACAAGTATATTTATTATAGAATTGAGCTTGCCAAAAGTAAATGACCTTAATGAAAGAAAAAAAAATGGGCCTAATGATGCACAAATAAGGAAAGGAAAATGAAGTCTATAGGAAAACTATATTGGCAATAGGGTTGATAGGAAAAACAAATATTAAATGCAAACAAGATTGCATTGGAATAGTTACGAATGGCAATGACAATTTTTAAACACCCCTGAATTTTATCATTCACCACACATAGATATTTTTAAACCAGACTTATGGTGATTCAAAAGATTTATTTACTTGCGAAAAACAAGAATCCAAATCCAAAACACAAAATGGAATACACAAAACCATCATGTGCCATAATGGAATGTGTTTAAAAACATAAAAAACCTAGACCAACAAACTTGTGCGTTTTAAGATTTTGGGATTATATCCCAAACATAAAATATCTTAAACCTAAATCACACTTGAATTAGTTCCAAATTAAAACACATTTAATTACACTAATCCAACTCAAGATTAACCTAATTATAACTTAACTTAACAATTTAATAACATTTTTAACATCTCACATTGCAATTTTATGCCCCTAATGTTTTGTCAAAATATCTCATTTGCAACCCAAATGTTTTGCCTTGTTCTTAATTTAAAAACAAACCTTGTAGCTCACATTGTGGATAAACTTACCCCTTGCCACTAAACCCTTTGCCTAGGGTAATTTGGCTACTCATTTAATATAGAACTTTTATGTATACACAATCATATGATTTTTTCACCTTATTTCCATCCACCTTATTTTTTTGCTTCTTTAGAAGCAAATCACATTGTGAACCAAATAATTCCACAATCTACTTATGGTCAAATGGTTCGATGTGGATTTTAAGAAAGACTTTTAACACATCAAAAAAATAAAATGTTAACACATCAACATCAAATGCACACCCAATCATTGGATTGGGTATAAATTTGGGAAAAGGAGGCCATATTCAACTAAATGCAAACTTGGGCCCACTATTAAAATTGTAAGATGGGGAAAACATAGTGGAATATGTCACATGGTGCAAAGAAGTGGTGAACATAGATTTTTAAAAAATTTGAAGTACTTAAAGATTGGAAAAGAATAAAACATGTTGGAGATTTTAACACAAATGAAACTTAATCACATGTTCACCAAGAACACAAAATGTTGCAAATTGAAAACAACACATAGTGGACCAATTGGAAAAAATTGGAACATACACAAAGGAATTGCAAACCTAATCACCTAATCACCATTTATTTTGTTTAAGGTTTGTTATAGATCAAAAACTCTAAACTAGTGGAACAATTGAAAGAACATTGAAACATACACAAAGGAATTACAAACCTAATCATTTGATCACTAAGTTTAGGGTTTGTTGTAGATAAAAAATAGTAGACTAGTGGAATGATTGCAAAAACACTAGAATATACATAAAGGAGTTGTAAACCTAATTATTTAATCATCAAGTTTAGGGCTTGTTGCAAATCAAAACCAACAAACTAATGGAACAATTGAAAAACATTAGAACATACACAACTTGGAGTTGTGAACTTAATACCTTGATCACTAGAATGTTTTGGTAGAAAAATAGAATGTTGCAAAATTGAGAGTTGCAACTAACTTAATGTATGATCCTTCAATCTTGACATTACAACTTCCATCTAAGAACATGCCATCAACCTCTGATGATTATGAAAGGGAAATATGATTACAATTGATACATGCACATCAACTAATTCGTTGAAATCCTATCAGCGGCATAACTTTAAAAAGAAAGTCCACTAATTCCTTGTAGAAGACTAATGTTGAGAAGAATATGGATAAACTGTGATGTTGCCAAAATTTGTTAACTTTCAACACAAAAATTTGGATGTGAACACATGCCTTGCAGGCCATTTTGTTAGAGCATCTTCCACCCCATAACTGTAAACAACTCCTTTACGTTAAAATAGAATAGTGTTTAATGATCACTGTCCCCACCCACAAACGTCAGAAAAGTCCCTTTTAAACACTCAAAGACCATTTATGTCTTTACATCTGGACCAGTAATAGTCACTGTCCAAATCCATAGTAGAAAAAAAGACTTTGAAGGGGTTAGAATGACCATTGCAAAATGGACATCAGTACAGGAGCGCAGCAGGAATTATGCTATCCTGCTGCAAGATTTAATGAAAAGGGGTGTTTGCAGGCGTGAAGTGGAGACGCTCCTAGGTTGTTCACATATATTTGTCAAACTCTATACAAAATGACTATATTTCCACGTTGGTACTTGGCATTTTATTGTATTTGGGTTATATTCAACGTAGTGTTGGAAACAACTTTTTGCAATCCTTTTTGATAAGCTATTTGCATGTTTGATTCCCAACATTGTTGGTTGTGGGGGGCGTGGAGGGGGTGGTGGGCAGGTGGTCGTCTCCTCTGCTAGTTCCACTTTTGGTTCTGCCACTTCAAATTGAGATGCGAATCAACGGTGAGGAGCGCTGGTTTCGCTCTGAAACAGGCACAGTAGACCCCGTTACCACCTGACGGAACAGGGCCTCGCCGTTACCCTCGAGTCCTGGGCGCGTTTCAAGGCGTAACGGGACTGCTCCATAGTACAAAGCACATTCGAGCACCATATAAATTTCTCTGTGTGCGAGGTGTTTTCTCTACCCCGCCCGCTATCTGTTTCTTCGACGTTTGGACTTCCGTTGTCGATTAAGAACTTCAGCTTGTTACTGGGCTTCAACAACCTCGTGAGAAGAGCAGATCTGGTATGAAAAGTCCTGCACTTTTTAAAACATTTCTCTGTTTGTTTGCTCGTTAAGTTTGTACTTCGTGGACTAACTTGCTAGCCGAAAACTGTAAGTTGATGTATAACAGCGTACTTACGCATGTTTCTTTGAAGAAATCTGTCGATCTGGCGGCAGTCAAAGAGCGTCTCTGAGTTTCCGGACCCTACAATTCCAATTCTTCAGGTCAGAAAAAAAATTATTTGCATCGGTTGACATGTATATATACCGCAGCCAGCTCCATCCATATAATCCAGTGCAGGTTCTAAATTGTTATCAACTGTTTCTCGTATGTGCGTGTTCGTTCATCTTGACGTAGTATCGGGAGTCCTAATATACTAGCTTGAAGACGTACTTTATCATGTATCTAGATCGACTACCTGACTCTGTTCCGATCTGTTTCATTTGCGGATCATTTGTTAGTCTTTGTGCTCTTACTTCTTTCCTGTCCCGGATTAATCCTTCGCACAGTCTTTGCAATGGCACGTTGCTGACGGCTGTATGACGTGCGCTTGTCTGGCATGGTGTTCAATAATTATGAAATTTTTATGCTACCTAGCCCACGTCGTCCATGACATTCGAAAGCGTAGTTGTAACTTCTAACGTCTAGCTCCTTGTTCCATCGAAGAGAATGTTTGAATAACACAGCCTGACCTCGGCAAAATCAACCATGCAATGTACATGTTCCAAGCAGCTAGATTGTAAAATCAGTCAACTTACGTCACAATAATTCACTACAATTCCGACTGATTATTGTTCTACCAGAGTTTGCCTGTTGTGACGATGCAGCCACGCAGAAATCTGACGACCTTGCATGTGAAAAGTCGTGTTGATGATCTACCACATTATGTTTGTGGCAGCTGTCGAGAGACGCTGATCAGCTCTACAAATTCAGGATCAGTTGCGGAGCTGGGTAGCCGGGCAGTGAATGAACATTACTGCGTGACATTCTGAATGCGAAGTTCTATCACCAAGATTTCTAATGTCCGGGACTAGGTACAAACCTACGAGTACGGAACGCTAGTATCTGTTTTCGAGTGGCAGCGCACTCCCTCGTCAGGTTTGTAAGGCGTCTATCCACTTCAGGAAGATACCATGATGAGTCTAGACTTGTGTGTGATTGCCTGCAGAATGGCCGTGTTTCTATTCTAGTACATGAGATTTGTATCTTAACTTTGAAACGGTGCTGAATGTGTTCAAATGTGCTTTGGCTTCAGATCCATATTTCCTTTGGAAGCTGCGTCCATACGTGTTGCCTAGTTTACTGCCCTCACGTTATCACTGGTGACCAAAGATGGTGACAGTGTGTCTTGCGACATCTTCTCGAATCTCGAACACCGACAGATATTATCCCAATGAGAAGGCGGTACTGGAGCTCAAATGTCCCTTGTCCATCAGCGGTAACTGTGTGATGGACGTACCCAGGGAGTGGCACTGCCTGGATTGCGGATCTACCATTGAACATGGGTTTGATCACATGTTCTATTGTAAGTGCGGAGCAGGTCCTGCGTTTTCTTACTCCTTCAGGTGCTGTGATCTCAATCATGGACAGGATTTTGCGACGTTTAGTCAGGCACAGATGGATGCGTTGTTGCCTCCAGATAAGCTGCAGGATGTATCTCGTGATGAGGCCGCGAGTCAACTTGGCGCACTCTCTCAACTCGCAGCTGCCACATCGTACACTAGTGATTGTCTGGATGGATCAGCTCGTGAAGACGAACAAAATCAATTGGGTGCACCAGCTTCTGGAGCAGCTGTATCTAGCGATGACTGTCTGAACATTCTTCTGCTGGGAGAAACTGGAGTTGGGAAATCGACCTTCATCAACGCATTTGCCAACTACCTTGCCATTGAGAATCTCGGTGATGCGCTCTATGCAGGCGAGTCGATGCAGAGTTTGATATTCTCGCGATTTGTCACATCAACGCATGACGACGACAAAGAGGTTGTCACTGGAGAGCCCGACGAGAACGAAGGTGGAAGCACTGGAAGCAGCTTAGGTAGTTCATGTACCCGAAGTTGCCTAGCGTACTCGTTCTCGGTCGAGAACCGGAAAGGACCGTTAGCTGTTCTTGGCGGAAGTTCATGGGCCGCGATGGGACGTACTCCTGAAAGGAAAGTGCGGTTGATCGACACCCCTGGCATTGGAGACACAAGAGGCTTTGACCAGGATCTCGAGAACATGAAGGAAATCGTAGCGTTCATCTCAGACTACGAGGTGCTGGATGCCATTTGCATACTCTTGAAGCCCAATGCAGAAAGACTTACACCATCCTTCAAGTACTGCATCCTCGAGCTTCTTGGTCGTCTTCACAAAGGTGCCGCCGACAACATCACGTTTTGCTTTACGAACTCAAGGAGTACTATATTTCGTCCTGGAGGGACTCGTAACATTCTCAAGGAGCTGCTCGCAGACATACCCCAAACCTCTGCCTTGAAACTGAACAAAGACACGATGTACTTCTTCGACAGCGAAGGCTTCAGGTTTCTGGCAGCTGCGAAAGCAGGTTTTACACTCTCGGATGAGGAAACAAACATTTTATATTTGAGCTGGACGCAGTCAGTGTCCGAAGCGGTCAGACTAATAGACCATATCGGAAAGCTTCGTCCACATTCCACAGCGAGCACGGTGTCTCTTAACCGTGTGAAAGACATGCTTGCAGCAATTGAATTGGCACTCTCAGAGATGTTAAGTGTCATCGATCGCAATCTGGAGTCTACTCGGCAACTGAAGCAAGACCTCTTCAAGCACCGTGAGGGTACTGTGAAGAAGATTGATCAATTGGTAGTCCACGAGATCGTTTCCGAAGTGTCCGCCCTGGGACACCTAAGAACTATCTGCAACAACCATGCTTGCAAAGGGAAAATCTGCCACGACCACTGTAGTAGCAGTGAGACCGGAGTATACCTCATCGACAATGTAGCTGGGTTGCGATTTTGTAAAGCGTTCAACTTTTTCACGGCGATTTGTCGACAATGTGGATGTCATTACGCGAGTCACATCCGTGTAGCGACCGAGACAAGGGATGTGATTCGCGAATGGGTAGATAAGGACGTCGCAGAAGCAATTAAGAAAAGATTAGGAGAAGAGGAAATCGCGGAACTTAAGATTCGAGTGCTTGAGAAAAGGGAAGAACTTCTGAAAATTGAGATGAAGCAGGTAGTAGACGCTGCTGCACTGTTTGCTAGCTTCCTGGCGCAAAACTCCTTCGTAATGGATCATCCCGCGACAGAACAGTACCTTACGGAGCAGATCAGGATACTAAGTTTGCTACCGGAAGCAGACGCCAAAGTCCAGACACTGGCGCGTCTTCGAGACATGCTGGTCTCCTACAATGAGCAGGTCGTGTTCTACAAAACCCAACAAAAGCGGAACATAGATGTCAATATTACTATCAAGGATGTAATGGACATGCTACAAAAGCTTTACAAGCTTGAGGAGAATGGCAAGAACCTGAAGAAGATGATGGATATCGTCAAGGAAGGACACAGAGTAGCCAAGCGAGAAGAAGTGAAGTTTACAGTGCCACAAGCAAAGGCAACAAACAATCTGTTGGCAAAAACTCTGCAACAAATGTCAAGATTTGTTGGCCATCATTAAAACTACGACACTTCCGAGACCACGAAAAAGCATCAACAAGGTTTAGAGATTTGCCAAGACCTTGTGATCGTTGTAAAGATCGATCACTAGTTGATAGCCAGAAATTTTCTTCAGAGTTGATCTAACTCATTTGCGTCTTCCTTGCAAATTTGCTGCTCAAGTTGGTTCTTTCTTCTTCATCTTCTTAGTTGATCAAGAACTTTTTGTGGTTTCTTCAAAAATTATGTTTCTGAGTTTTGATGTTTTTGTGAATTGCTGAACTAAGTCACTCACTTGTTGCATGCAATATAGTTCAGAAGCTCTCGACCTGTTCTAGAAATCATTTCTGTAATGGAAGATGTAGTTTATTGACCTTTGCTATGGATAGGTTGAGGATTGTACTAGCAAGCACGCATTCATTCTGGTTGACTTTTGGACCTAATTGAGGAATGTTTGAAATTCCACTCTCTACCCTGTTTTTCATGAGCAGTGTAACAAATTGGATGCAAGTATACACATTGAAGAATTATTCAAGCCTTATCTTCCACATTCCTCTTCTTATGTCCTTGAAATGCCTTCTAAACATCAGCTAGGACATTCAAAAAGAAGACTTGTGATTGAAAAGCAGGTGAAGGGAGAATATGGAGCATGCATGTAAGTTATTTCTTTTTCTTCTGCTGCTTTTTCCTTAGAAAATTTGCCGGGTTTGTAACGCTGTAGTGAAACGCGAATAACTTTTGTAACTACTGAGCTGAAATTTTGTTTTGTGTTCTGTATGTACTATGTGTTTTGTGCAGTGTCCAACTTCTTGTAACACCTTACGGTCATGGTACACAACTCCTCTTTTCCTCTTCATGTGTTCCAACATCCCCATTGTAGTAAGCATGCCCCGGCCAAGCCTACTGTTTCTCTCTTTCTCCCTGCTGATGACATGTTGCCATGATTCATCTAAAGTCAGTGGGAATGTTCTGATTACATTTCTATGTTTTAAGGACATAGACCATAGTTTGGACGGTGTCTTTCACCAACACGTTTCAATATTCCATCATCCTACTATTATTGTAAATATTCAACCGCAGAACAAAGCATGAAAATGCAGCATCTCTACTGACACCACCAGTTGTAGCAAAACATAAATGACAATATCTGTGTAGCCATTCAAGCAGAAAGCATTCGAAAAATCTGAATTATCACATACTAAAGAAATGCACTGCAATCCTTGTTCTTAGGATTACACAGAAGATTTCTCAAATGCTACACATTTTGTTGAAGGGAAGAGTTAATGTACATCTAAAATTTGGTTCACACCTTGTCATGCAGAGAAAGATCTCTTCATTGCTCTAAATCACATCTCAACAGTGACTTAATGACTTATGTTACTGCATGACTAATGCATTATTTAGTAGGCATTGCTGACCTAGAGATTTTTTCTTTGTCAGTTAATGTGAGATTTCCAGACCATCAGATTCTAAGTTCGTTAAAATATCTCATCTTTCAAACTGGGAGTGTGTTTAACAATATTCAACCTATCCATCCACCTTAAGAGATGCAAGATGCAGAGGGAGAGCAACAGAAAGAAGAGGCTGAGAACGACTGATGTAAAGCCTAAAGAGCCATCAAACACAGCCTCTAATCCACAATAAACAAACAAATTTTCCATGGCTAAACACAGCACCCACATGCCCACTTCAAATTGGTCCATACTTGAATGTTTGTGAATGCACATGACTCAATCTATTGTCCATCTCTTGAACTACTTACATGCCACCCAATCCAACATTTGCTGTTTTTCTTCGTTAAGGGACTTCACTAATTTCCATGAACCAGGTATTTGCTTTATAGAATAGTTGATGAGGGCAGAATAGCTGAGTAAACAACTGTCCTGCTCACTGCACTGCACTCACCCATGCTGGGAGAAGCTCCTCAAACATCTCAGTTAGAGTGGTATGTGGTCAAGAACCAAAACAAGTCAAACACACAAGAAAAACACATGTAAATCAGCATTGCTCCTCTGGCTAAGCACATATAGCATGTTGCTGTTCTGAATCTCAAGTTATTAAAAACTCTTAAGCACCCTACCCCTAGCCCCTGGATTACCATCAACAGCAGGATGCAAGAGTACTGCAGACTGAGAAACCATTGCTACCAATTATGATGCCAGTGGTCACATCACACATGTTCTCTGTGTGCAGTTCGCAACCCATGTCACATGATGGAATTATTGACCACATAAAACTTTTGTGGGCTACACGGTCAAGGCAATGCGGACATCAGCTGTTACATATAGATTGGTCTGGCTCACATTTCTTTTGGATCAACTGAGGAAAATAGCGCAAAAGCAGACATTATCCCAGCTTTCGGCATCTGCAAATTGCTACAACCAGGAGAAAGCTGACCAAAATCTATCTGGAAGTAGGCTGCATGATTGAGGCATGCAGACGGAGGGAGAGGTCAGGGACAAGTCCAAAAGTACTAGACAGAACAACCCACTGTGTAACATACAGCCTCACAAAATTACTGTGTTACAGAGCCTTCCTCCACCCGAAATGGAGTGGTGAACAGGGCACACCATGAAGAATCTGTCCCACGGATCTGATAAACTTTCAGGGTCACGCAATGTGGCTAGATCACCCTTGCATGGGATGAACAGCACAACAGCACAAGGACAATAATGTGGAAATGGTTACCCACATTTGGAGAACTTTGAGCAGCAGAACCTCCTAAGCAAGCTTACAAAGCTAATCTTGACATCCAAGGCCTAGCGACAACCCAGACTGTTAATTGGAAGTGACTACAAAAGTTCGCACCTACATCGAGAGATTCAAGCAGACTATTTTTCCTATGATGCACATATCATGGTCACACTGTTGCACGGTAGTCATAGAATCAAGCGTATAGCCCAATAGGTTCCCTAACCAATTCAGCTTAACACAATGTTGGCAGAAAGAGTTGGGGAAAACAGTATGACACCAAAGCATAACTTGAGACCCTACATCCACAGCCTATCGAGTATCACAACAAAATCTTATCGATCGTCTTCTATGCCTTCTTTCAGTGAATAACCTGCCAAGAAAATCTTAGCCTAGCACTATGAAGCAAAGGATCACCTAAATAAGCTCGTCCTCCTCTCCATCTCATCATAGTGAAGATCTAAATGCAAGGTCAGCCATAATGCCCATTCACTTAAGACGTACAATCGCACGGATCTTATCAGACATGGCCGTCGCGCCAACGAGACAAAGTTGTTGAGCGAATAAGACAATCCGAGGATATAACATGCGCCAATGGGTTGCCGTTCATCAGAGAAGAGGGAAGGTCTGACACACTGCACGCAAGAGGGTCCAAATGTCACGAAGTCTGCCTACCTGCTGTGGATCGAAAAGAATCGAAAGGCTAACAATTCATGCTGACAAATAGGAGGTTCAAGATTGTTTGTGTTTGCCAAATTCCTCGGAAGCAGAAGTTTCAATGGGTTTGCACGTCGGCCTTCAGCTCCCACAGATGATGCTTGATCCACAGGCTTCCAGATAATCGAGTGATCATTGTATGGTACATGTCCAGTTATCCTAACTCAACCCCAGAGACTTGCTAGTTTTTTGAGAAATTGTAAGATTGAAATACCAGCAACACTGTCCCCTTATCCACAGATATTCGACAACATGCTAGCAGTAATTCCCGTGGAACTAGTACGTACATGGGAAAGAGCGATCCAGATTCTGACATCTGGTGAAACAGGACCAAGTACTGAGTTGGTACAGGTAGGACACAGATGCTGGATGATCAGTTAGAGGTACCAGAATTTGAAGTGTAGGACTCGGGGGTTGAGAGGAAGGAGATGAGTTAGGACAGGCTACAGAATGGAGGACACACCTGCATTGCTCGCAAAATGTATTTTAGTGACGGCCTCCTCGAGGTCGCTGGTTGTAATCATCAGCACGATCTCGACCCCCTCGATATGGATCATCACGAGCAGGCCCACGAGGGCCTGGATGTCGAGCAAATGTGAGGCGCAGTGCATATGAGTCATGATCAGTTTCATCAAATTTATATCCTGCAAGAAAAATCTTTTGATCTGTCAAGGTAGTCAACCAGTCTGATAGATCCCTTCTTTTGCAACATGCAATATCTGGACAACATTCTGATTTGCATCTAGAGCAGACGAGAGGAACCCCAGTACACTAAAATTACAACATTGCACAATATTCCCAAGTGCCCACATAGATAAAATATTATGTATGACACATAGCAGAAACCCCTGACCTGAAAAACAACACAGGCCAACAACCATTGACTTCTCTTACTTTAGCTATCTGCAAGCTTTCAAGCACACTTAGTTTGAGTTTGAGATGAACCTTGCAATGCCTCCAAGGCTGTAGCTGCACATCTGGGATCCGCAAACTCCACAAAGCAAAGTACCACCTTCCCACCATCCACCTGCCAATTAAATCAGTGGCTTCAAGGAACCAAATATTGTAGAAATGGGTGAATACTACGAGGATATCCATGTACAGAGCAGGGCTGATTGTGCCCACTCCATGTGTAGATAGATAGTGAACTGTCAAATGAGTAAGCTCTAACGGAGCACGCATGGGTATCTGTTCTCAACTTGAGAGTCTCAACACCATTCCCCAAAATGTTGTTAATCATCATCCTATCAAGATAGTTGCTTGCATTTCAGCACCTTTAATTAAAAAGAGGACAATCATAAAGTAAGGGAACATCTTGGTTGTCACATACCCGTTTTGCATCTTTGTGAACAAGGCGTACTTCTTTGAAGCCAATGAACGGGCGGAAAATATCTGGAGCAAGGCATTTCAGGAATGAACAACTGTCTGAAGCAACCAGGACCAGCGGTGTGACAGCATATGACAAAGGAAAAACTCCCCTAGTGCACTAGCTCTGTAACATATATTCATAAGAACTGAGAACTTTCTCCATATTACAATTTTTGTCAACCTGAATAGAATTGAGAGATGCCCTCACTATAAGGTTGTAGAGATTTCAGATCAGACATCATATCAGCAAACAGGAAGAACCCCAACCCTAGAGAACAGAGTAAAATATGACAAAGATGTGGTGTGGAAAATAATGAAAGCCTCCCACAAGTTGAAGTGGACATCAATATGTATGGTAGGTTCATCAGTTTCCAACATGACATAGGCCACCATCAGATATCAACCCAAATAGTGAGTTTCTGTCACAAATCCAAAAGTAACAGAAAGACTTAGGTCTGATGCTGACCAGTGTACAAAGATAAGGCAAGAAGACTCCAACATGAAAAACCAAGAAGAGTAGACAAAAAATGAGAAGGAAAAATACTTGAGAAACAGAAGAAAAGAGTAAGAGAAGAGACAACAGAAACTGGGAATATTTAGAATCAGAAAACATTGCAAAAATCATAAAACTTGTTCTCATGAAGGATACGTGCTGCTTCTCTGCGAGTGCAGTCTTGAGGGAGCCCATCCACAAATAGCGTTGATGATGCATCAGGGGGAAGTACATCGACATTTCCACGAAGAGCATCCGCCTCTGCTGCCACACCATTTAAACCAAGCCCCCCAGGTCTACCACCCATTCCCCCATCCAGGCCCACCATGCGTCCCCCATGCCCCAGGATGGGAGGGTCATCAGGAAGACCTACCAAGGTGAGGGGCCCCAAGCTGACACCTCCTCCACCAGGCATGCCAAGGCCTGGACCCATGCCTAGATCATTGCCACCCATCCCTCCACCTCCATATTGCATCTGAAACAGAAAGAATTCCAATACGCACAGGTGGAAAGTGATCTTATAACCTTAGCAGAGGGATTGCAAATACTACCACAAGATCTGCATTAAATAGAGCACCAAGTTATCAAGTCTCTCTAAGCTCCAACACAACCACATTTTCCACCTTCACTATTCTACCATCATGGCATAGGCCAGCTAGATGCGTTCCTGAGAACCAGATTCTCAAAACTCAGACCCTCACAGAAAACATTCATGACCACAGATTTTACAAATACAACTTATTCCCTAGCAGAACAATCTGATTCAGACTGGTAGAGTGGAATTGATAAGAGTAGTACTCTCACAAGGTCTCCACCTCCCCCCAAACCATCCGCATCTCTCCAGCCACCACGGGGTCCACGGTCATCATAACCCCTGTCCCGAGCTCCATAACCCATGTCACGTTCTCCTGCTCGAGGAGTACCATAAGCTCCTCGTACAGGTGGTCCATCTTCTGCAAGGATATGAAACCATATTGAAACACAAAAGTACTGCCAAACTCAAGGGTTTGTATTTTGGCCATCAAACCTCTTGCAGCATGATTGCTAACCCTCTCATTTTTCAAAACTCAAGACATGTAACGACTCAGTACCAAGGGCGGGAGAAAAAACCATAAAACCAAAGGGAAAACCAAAACCCAACAAAGATACAAACAAACGCCACAAAATCTAACAGACTAACAGGAAAGGATTTTTTTTCCTTGCTTTCCCGAGAGAACACCCATACTCATGATGCCATATGCAAGCATATCATAAACCATTGGTGTATAGCTAACAACGTGCACTGATCTGCAAAGTAGATGATCATGAAGAACAAGGAGCAGTTGGCAGGACAGCAGAAAGCTACCGGGGCAAGGGCATACAATGAAGGAACTGCAGCAGTAGGCGGAAATGATGTAAAACCCTAACTAGGGTGCTTACAAGGGTACAAAGAAGGAACTGCAAAATGCGAAGCACAAGACACGGAGAGTTCATAAAACTCAATGGAAAGCTCTCCAGATACGAAGGCAACAAAGAAAAGTATATCAGCGGAAAAGAAGAGAAGAAAAACACCACAAAAACGCACCATAATCTCGACGCGTACGCTTGGTGGGCGTGGATCCGCCGCGCCGACTATCAGCAGCAGCAGCACCCGCATAACGCCAGCCGCCACCATAGTCCCCCATCTGTGGAACAACCCCGACCAACCCTCCTCCTACGCCTCCTCCTCTAGCACCACCACCCCCTACTACTACACGATTATCCCCTCTCCCGTCCAGCTTTCCCTTTCACGCGTGTCCACAAAACTCGCCGCGTGGCTCACAAAATTCAAAGATATACAAATCGTAAGAGGGAACGTACAAAGCGAAAGGAAGCATGCAAAAGCAAGCTCATGCAACAACAACACCAACAGAACAGTCAGTGTGCTTCACAAGACAGCGGCATTAGCAGCAGCAACAGCATTCTTGCACCAGAGAACGACGACGACAAAACAAACCAACAATACCCAAAAAAACAAAGGACCCACAACAACAACAATAACAAAGGTGTTGCGAAAGAAAACGCGAGTATTGTAGGTATTTTTCCCCTAACTGATTCGCTATTTTGGGTTTTGTGCTTTAGAGCTTTCACCGCTTTGTACCCATTCCTCCTCCTCCTTCTTCTTCTTCTTCTTTGCACTAAAATGGAACACAATCAAATTGCAACCAAATCACACAAAGACACACACAACAATTAGATAGGTAGAAACAAAATTAATGTTTCTTTGTTACTTTCATCACTTCGTCATTCATTCATTTCACTCTTTTTTTGGCCCCTTTTTTTTCCCCTTTCCTTTTCCATTAATCTTCTGTATGTATTTCTTTCATAGAGTTGTTGCTGACTGTTAAATTAATTGTTGCTTTTGTGAACTAAAGGAAATTCAACCAAAAAAAATGTTGCACACTTCACACCCATGGTTCATAGTTCATCCAATACCTGTTATGGTCATCAACATGTATGATCTTTCACACCCGTGGTTCATAGTTCATCCAATACCTGTTATAGTCACAACATATGATCTTTCACACCCATGGTTCATAGTTCATCCAATACCTGTTATGGTCATCAACATACATGATCTTTCACACCATTGGTTCATAGTTCATCCAATACCTGTTATGGTCATCAACATATATGATCTTTCACACCCACGGTTCATAGTTCATCCAATGCATGCCTATATGACAACTGGTATGTGATCGTTCACACCCATGTTTCATATAATACCCAGCTATACAATCATGAGCATATGATCATTCAAACATGGTTTGTACAATGGCTACCTATATGATCATCCGCATGCATATGATGCTTCACAGCCATGGTTTGTATAATACCAACCTATGTGATCATCAGCATATGATCATTCATGCCATGGTTCATACAATAGCTACATATATGTGCATCAACACATGATCATTCATGGCCATGATTAACATTACATGTGTGATCACTGGCATATGATCATTTCACACCACGGTTCATACAATGCTTATGTGGTCTCTGACATATGATTGATCGCCCATCTTAATAATACCTATGTGTGTTTTTGTGGGTTTTAAATGGGGAAAAACACACACACACACACAAACTGCCAGGATGAGGCTATAGGGTATCTTGCCCTATGACCGAGCACCACCTATGACCGAACATTTTATTAATACCTTCCTCATCTCTTCTTCATTTTGAGTGATTTAAAACGTTACGGGAACGCTAACTTGAGCTCTTCAATTCGTCTTTGAACAGCAGAGGCAAAGGAGTAATTATAGAAGAGCAAGAAGAGACATAAGCTTTTCCAAGTTATAAAACGCGTTTTTCTTCTCTTTTCTTCTCTTCTACCCCTCTTACCTTCAATGCTCATAACTTTCTCATTTCTTGTTCAATTTAAGTGATTTAAATTGCTATAAGAGCGCAACCTTATGATCTACAAATCATCTTGGAACCATAAAGGCAATAGAGCGACTTTCAAAGACTTTTTTGGGTGTTCGGCAATGGTCTTCCAAGTGTGCGGTGGTTTTTCGTTTCCACTATTTGACACCCCCCCCGCCCCCCTACTTTGGAGGGTCACATCTGACTTATCTCTTCATCTTTTTCAACGATTCAACTTTCTGTGGGTGTGAACATATTAGGGCTAAAATTCCTCTTTGGCCATGAAATTCAAAGGAGCACTCTCCAGAAATTCGCAGACCACCGAGACACTAAGTGTTCAGTGATCGGCCTGGCTACCCTAGTTGAATTTGGCCCTGCAATTTGGAAATGTCCCCCAGTTGTGGGCATTACCTATTTGAAAAGCAAAAGGTGAAAGTTATCATCATGAACCTAAACACATGAAGATTATGAGGCATGGGAGAGTGAAGGCTGTCACACCTACTCCTTGAGATTAGGATGGATATTCATAAGAGTAAGGTACCCTCAAATATACAATTAGGAATTTAATTGGAGTACTTTAAGTATGTGTTACGCTTGTGCACAAATTGTCACACAATTGCCCACACTCCTCCGGTATGGGGATGTGTTTGTACATGTATCTCTTTGCACAAGGTTTGCAATAGTTTTCTCATTGTCATTCTCAAATATGCACAATCCCCAACATTTCCATTTTAGGCTGGGTTCTTATATGTATGTGTGCATATGTACATTTTGTGATTATGGTATGCGCCCCAGTTTCCTTCTCACAAGTTTTCACATCATTCTCAACTCCTTTTCACAATCCCCAACATTTATATCTTCAATTCCTTTTCATGAGTTGTCACATCATTCTCAATTCCTTTTTGCAATCCCCAACAACTCTATTTTGCTTGCAGTGTGTGTATTCTTAGGTTGAGACAAACCCACACTAGCAACAATTCTTTTCTTTGATGGCTTGCAATCCAAAACTCCCATTGTTCATTAGGTCCGTGCTAGCCCACACAAGCCCATTGAATAACATACTAAACAATTGTTCCATGGATCAATGGGCATGTGCAAAATGGCATGCTCTCAGATTAACCTAATTGATGTTACATAATTAACCAATATCATTGAAGTCGGTGTAGAACTATTGTGTTTGGATTCTTCATAGATACATGATAGGTACATCAAGTATCATGATGAAATGTCTAATCCTTATCATATTCTTCATGTGATATGCAGAACTCAGGGAGGACTTCAATGAGAGAAGTAATCTACAATTGAAGTACCCCTAAAACTCTCAAAAGTGAACTCATTCTTAGACCAGTCTATCTCTGATTCTGTGCCATGGTCCACCAACACTTGGTAGGTGGGTCTCTACCAATGTCTCCCACATCCAAACTAGTCTGCAAATGATTTTTTCACCTCACTTATAATGATGAAACATGGGAAAATGGGTTTAGGGTTGGACTTTCTAAACCCAGCCATTCAAAGTTTATGATATTTTTTTCCAAACCTTTTGAAGACTTCTGCATATACTCAGGTCCAAATCTTAGTTGCACACTATTCGAAGCCTGAACTTCCAAATTATAGTCAACAGCCTCCAAAACACGCTGGTCTTAGTGTCATGCTATTTATAGACTAAACTTCATCCAAATCATATTTTACAGGTCATTATGCTGTTGTAAGTGGGCCTTCTCTAATCATGTCATGGTGTTGCCAAGGATTTCAGCGAATTCTCTTTTATTTTGGGAAGAAATAAGCAGCGCAATGCATGATGACTCTGTCCTTTATGGAGGTTCAAACTTCAAACTAAACTTCCCTTACAGAATCAAGAATTTCTCATCTAGATGCATGAACTCCTATGCAACATGCCCATCCATCATATGCACACATAGTATTCCAGATGTCACTCACACACTGGGTCAAGTTTGAGCCAAAATTTAATGCCCAAATCCTACACCAGTGTGTACTCACTTCCCTGTGGGCAGAGTGAACAAGTGCCATTGTTACATTGACAATAGAGCAGCCAAAAAAGTGGTCTGAGAAGGTTTCTAGGGTTCAGAGCTCACTACCAACGAGAAGGTGTACCACCCTACCAAATACTAAACAGGGCCCTGTGTTGGGAGGGAAAAACATTTGTTAAAAAGTGATCTGCATATAGTACATTTGAGGTATGGAATATCATTGATAGCCATAGAGTAGATACAGTTCTATAAGACCACCAACTCATGGAAAAAGCCTCCATGGTTCAATCTCATGGAGCATACAAGTCAGATGGTGCACTTACAATTCCAGACCACAGTGTATGCTGAAGCTGAATGTAACACATAAACCCACAGATCCCAAACTGTCATTCAGTCCAGAACCTGTATCCACCAGCAGGAACAACTAGCTGGATCAGTGTACTTAAGGTAAACCTTCTTCAACTCCAACTAGTCATGGTTCTTAGGTCAGTGTATCATGCAAGGTCCAAGCCAATATATTTGGTGCACCACATTTGTGAGTTGGAAGAATTTGACAGCCATGCAACACCATGTAGAGTTCATAATGACAAGTAAATGCATCTGACTCATCTTTTGAATTAATTCCCTTGGTGGATTCAATGGATAAGTGTCAGAAAGAAGAGTCCAAGGTGCTGTTTGAGTTCAATCACTGCACTACTGCTGTGCAGTCTCTCCTTCACAGATAGGAGCTAATGGAACTCAATCATGAAGGTCTCAAAATGATGCCCAAGTTTCTTCCTCTTGAAAATATGGCCATCTCCCCACAAATATTTTCATCGACTGGTTTTAGTAGAGACAAAACTGTACTTGTTTTGCAACTACACGTTGATGCAGGTGTGCTCTGTAAAGTTCCCAAAAATCTCTCCTGCAGTGACCAAAAGAGGCACACTGTTAGTATGAGGTTCTGAAAATGATTTGAAATGGCAAGATGACTCCTTGCAAAAGATGGAGCCATCCTCAGTCAACTCAGTAACACAACTTGGTAACCTAAAATTGAAACCAATAAAAGAGGCTTGAGAGGTCAACAACGGTCTATCTCAACATAATATATCTAGCACCACTGAGTTGTTAAAGCCATACATCTGCTCTACCAATACCCCATACAAAGAGAATCTATGAAAATGGAGAGAAACCTCCACAACACTTTGGAGGTAACTTTTATGTTGATTTCAACCATACCAAAACAAGAATGACAAGTTCAGTCATGGTCTTATATATCTCACTCACAAACTATGAGACCATAATCATCATCCTGAATGACAGTGACTCCCATTTGACTGCACCAGGTACCAATGGTGGGTGTAGATAAGTAATAATCTGCTCGAGGGGCAAAAAATAATGAAAAGATCTAAGTTCTGCAACAAAGTTCATTCTTAGCTTGCCCCTCTGCAAGCAAGCATCTAAGCCTCAGATGTAGAGACACCCACAATTCCATCCAAGTAGTGGAGTTGACTATGGAATGTAAGACACTTACATGACTTGTGGAACACTTAGCACTGTTAAACCCTTAGCATCACAATGCAAGTCCACCACAACTAGGCACAAGCGTCCCAGCCCTAATGCCCCTATATCCATCAGCTTCCGCACCCTGTCATGCCAACATCCAATTGTCATACCCTAGATTAACAGGCTACTTACAAACAGCAATTTCCTGATCAGTTCCATGTCAATTGAGAACACTAAACCTTAAAGAATATGGAAGTTTTATAGTGGTCAATGTGATTAACCCTTGAAGCCAGCCCCATTTTACACACAGTAATCACAAGACCAAGGCAAATGAAAAGTGTTGTGTCTCAAAAATACCAGGTCAACGACAGATGACAAAACCTGAGGAAACCCTTACCAGACCAGAATATAATGCTGCAGAGAAACTCTTCAATTCACTCCCCATTAACTATTTCCAAACCAGATTGAATTCTCCCCTCAAAATGAGAAACTTCTTCATTATCATTGTCTAGTCCTTAAGAGTCAATGGACAGTTCACCAGGTAAACTAAAGTTTTGAACATAAGCTCGATGGAGCAAGGGTGACTCAGAACCTCTTCCCTGGTGTGACAACTCAACAATAAGTAATGCACCAAGGCAATAAGATAACAGATAGTGAAACTCAACCACAGAGAATCTGGATGCATAAAAACCAACAGGGAAAAAATCCAGAATACAATGAAAATCTGCAGCCTACAACCTTATAAATCCAAGAAGAAACCAGTTGGACAGACCTGTTTGGCGTTCCTGCAGCTATATTGACATGTTTTTCCAACAATGATATCTGTATACACAAGAAGTAAATCAGTCCCATCAATTTGTGCAAGACTTTTCAGTATCAAAACAAAAAGGTTGAATTCTAGTGTTATCATGTTGCATGTTCCTCCATCCATTCAGCAGCAAATGTGAAAGAAACAAAGAGAGCTTTGACTGGTCAAGTGATGCCAATGCACCTGCTCCTCCAACTTAATGTGCTTTGCAAACAGCTTGGCAGGTTTACACTTGCTTGTGAACATCTTCATTCCCCTGTCATCCCACACAATTTACCTCTGTCAAAGAGCCCTGTTTGCTTCTTCTAAAGCAGCTCTCACATGCACAATCACCACTCTGCTACACTGGAGACAAGAGTAATGGAGGCACACAGATGAGATGTGCCTAGGAGTGACAGGTGGAAACAAAGTGTGTTGCATTCTCAAAATGGAGAATACATTTTGCACAACAAATTATGGCTTACATGACTCACCCAAGAAGCTCATATAGCAATGAGATTGCAGAGAAACCTCCACAACAACAATTTGAAAGTAAAATGACAATGCCTCACCTAAGAAGCTCAACACAACGAATTGCCGAGCTGCAGAGGACCAGTATAACAGGGCTGCCAGGATCACCCACCCTGGCTTCCTCACAGAGAACCTCCCTCCAAGTAGGACCAAACAGGGGCTTCATATGTGTACCTAGCTTGTCCACACTATGATCACAATCTTCTGTGAGCTGAACAACATTGTCTTCTGTTCTGGGACACACAACATAACAAAGTAAAACTCAGGAAAATGCCGCCCAGTCAACACCACATCTACACCACCTTAGTTGATACCTCATCTCCTAAAGTTCCAGGATTCAGAGAAAAGCATTGAAACAGGCACAGATACCCCTTTTTCTTGCTGTCAGAATTCAACCATTTCAACCTTTTGACATTGAACCTTGAACAAATGACTTCAACAGATGGAACTATGTCAATTCAGCAAATTCAATCCACCATGCAGGATATGTGAACAGCCAGAAAGTAGCAGACAAAGTTACAGAGGTCATCATGCTTAATCCTGAATGGAAGAGAAAACACCATTATTTCCATGGCTGTGTATGTTGTCACAGCTACAGCCTCACCAGAGAAGGACACTCCTGGAACAGCTCTAAGTAGGGGTGACAAGCAAATCTTTCCACAGAGAACTCTGAAACCCTAGATTATGATTGTTGCAAATGGTTTGCCCTTGAATGCAGCGAACATAGTTTGAAAAGACGACCACTTACAAACCTTCGGCATCATCAACCTGTCAACTAGGATTGTGGCTTCATCATTGCAGAAGAAAAATAGAAAACATAAAGCTGAATTTTCCGATCTGGGCCGGAATCGGTGGAGAGATGGATCGGCTCAAACCTGTGATAGGATCCAGCTCAAGAGGAGAAAGTGCAGTCCCGAGGGCGGAGTGAAAAGAGGCCGTAAGCCATTTCGCCTGGTCCTTATTCGCGCACCACTGCACTCCGCTCTTCTCCGCTGCACGGCCTCCTAGGGTTTCTTGCTCATCCTTCTGCAAACCCTTCGCCTTCGCCTTCTTCTTCGTCAAAGGTCGTGTCAGAAACGGTTTTTTCCTACTCGAATTCGTCGCAGAAGAAACTCCGCTAGCCCGTTTCCGCTTGCGCGCGACAGACGACATTGTCACGACGAGAAAGAAAATCACGCAAGGACAGAATCACGAACTGCAACAAACAAGCGCGATTCCAAAACTTCCGTCGACCAAATCGTCTCCACACAGATTGAAGAAGATGAAACTTGTTCTGGTTCTAGGGTTAGGGTTTTGCATTCGAGGGTTCTTCTTTTTCACAGAGATTGAAGCCACTTCTAGGGCTAGGGTTTAAGGTTCTAGGGTTCTTTCATTCATTTTAAGAGAGATTGAAGCTATTGAAGCTGGTACTAAGATTAGGGTTTAGGGTTCTTTAAAGACAATAGTTCATTGATGCATGCACAACAATGGAGCAGCCAAAACAAAGTTCAAACTTCAGGTTGTCCTTAAACCATAAACTTTGGGAAATGCAAATTTTTATGTTTCAAAATGTTTTTCAAAAATTTATGAAAAAATTTCAAAACCTTTTTTTTTCTCAAAGTATTTGATGGGTTCATTTTCTTGTTTGAAACACATACAAATTTCACAAATTGTGATAATTGTACCTCCCATGCCATGAATCCCTAATTGCACCATAATGTGCACTCCTTCCAAAAGATAACTTTTTTTAAAAAGGTGTTTTCACACTAGCTCAATCAAGATACCAATTCCATTGTGGTCAAGTGTTTTTGGCCAAGTTGAGATGGTAGCATGACCTTTCAAATGAAGAGAATTTTTGGGAAGGAGGATTGGATAGGTATGGAAAATGTTTGGTAGGAAGAAAAAAAAGGGTGCAAATGACAAAAAGAAAAAGGAAGCTCAGGAAAAAATATTGTTGAGTAAATGAGATTTGAGGACATGGATGAAACCAAAAAACAATTTCAACAAATAAATATTCCACAACTATAAATCAATGTTCTTAACCAACAATTGCACCGAGTGAAGTTTATCATACAAATGGATGAAATCTAACCATATTTAATGAATTTAATATCTCTTTTATGTATTAATCAAAGATGAAAGTGTAAATGGATATGAATTGTACTTTGCATGATTTGATTTACAACATGTCCATGGATGAAATTTACCAGGCATATTGTAATTGACAATATGAATTAAAATGAACTCTATGAAAAAGAATTTGATGGTAGATGAATTGTGTTTGTGGATGAAATTTATAAGTTTGCAAAACTTACACACTAAATGCAATTGCCAAATATGGATGAAATTGAATACATGATGATGGAAAATACAATAAAGACGACATGCAATAACATGGATGAACCCAAATGGAGTTAATGATATGGTTGAAATTCAACAACACATGAATTTAATTACACTCGTGTATGGAAACCATAGGCTTCAAATTTCAACATTCAACCTAGATTAAACCTTGTAATCAATTTTCATTCAAATAATTAATTGCATCCATGTGTTATGTTTCAATAGTGTTGTTCTTGTCAATGTCCATTTTATATCATTATCATCATCTATGCTATCGATTTCATCCATTTTTTAAATATCACCTTAAAGTCATGACTTTCATTTCTATGATGAGGTTGAACCATATGGTTCAATTCAACCCATGTAATCCAATTCATTATTATCATCAATTTATTTAGTGATCATGTTCCATACATGTAATCAATGTCACATATGAATCATGAATTTTGTTCATAAAGCCTTATAATTCCATGTCATCACTTTCATGCATGTGGAAACTTGCATCCATACAAATTGAAATGGTTTAATCAATATGCTCCAATCTCATCCAGGTGATGAGTTTCATTCATATGGTTCAATTTTGTTTCAAAATGTCATCATTTCAAATTTATCCATGGGATCAACATTACGTTGTAAGCATAATCTATGTCATCAATTTCATCCAATTTATGAATGTCATCCATGTGGTCAAGTTTTGCAAATATAAATAATCTAACCATGCCATGTAGTAGAACCATTTACATTGTTCAATATCCAATTGCAAATTCTTAGATGATTTCATATTACCACATCCTTGTTTGATTAGTTTTCTTAATTATTTGTAGAATTTTTTTTCTCACTTTCCCAAAACCTAGAAAGGCTTTGGTAAATAAAAGGGATTCATATTTTATGAGTTGTTATGCCCACCTTCACCTTAAAATATGTATTAAAACCAAAGTTAATATAATGTTTAAAAACATTTTAGTGTTAAATAGGGCCAAGCAAGTGGACGTTGGAGAATTGTTAAGTATAAAACTAAGAATATGTCTAGCCACAACAATAAAATGGCCTTTTTAAAACATATTCTAAGGAAAGTACAACTTTCAAATAATGCGAAACTCATTTTGGGCCTCCAAATATGTATTTGCCAACCAAAATTATTGGCCCTACAACGACATTTAAATAGTAGATTTCATTTTATATTATAAAATAGTTTTATGTGTGGGATTGGGAGATGATTTAACATTGTATGTTCGATGTGATAATTAACACCAATAGATGCCCAAATAAGCATGGGGTGGATATGTTCTAAGACATCATTTCCATGTTGATAGAACTCGTGCACCTAGTTCAACAATTTGTTGCAATTATATAACATGGTAATTGAATCATGTTAAATGTTTGGGCTTAGATATGCACTTAGTCAACTTTTGGTATGTATTCCTTCACATGTTATTTAAGATTAATTGTAGAACATAAGCAATAATAACTTGTAACAAACCAAATGAAATTAATTGAATAATGTGTTACCTTTTCAAGTTTGATGGTAATGAAATTATTTTATCTAAAAATTACTTATTTAAAATTTCAATATTTCTTAAAACTACTATTTTTGGATGCTTTAAAAAGTAATATTTCACTTGAATGACCTTAAATGGCCATTATCATCTAGGTCTAAATTTAGGGTGATTGCATTTATTACATGTTGCTCCTCATTACCTTATTCTCTACAATATTGCCTCACTTCTCATTTAGTCATTTGTATTGTTTGGTCAAGGTGTTTGTTCACTAGTAATAGGGTTGGAATGGGTTAATGGGTGGAGAAGGTGGACTACTTGGGTTGAAGAAGAGGCCTAAGGGGATGGCAAACTAAGGGAACATGAAAGGGATTAGCCATGCCCAAATCCATGGTCCATGATTATTTTATTCTTGTAAGCACCATGTGATGATTGCTTTGAAGCTTTGGAATAAAGTGAAAGTTGTAATTTGAAACTTGATTTTGACATATGTACATTTAAATCAAGCTATGCGATGATTGTGCAAACAATTGTGTTAATTCTAATTGAAGAAGAAGTGGCAAAATTGGGAACAACAAATTCCATTAAAGAGGATTTCAACATTGCCCATTGTGTTCATGATGTTTTTAGGTGTAAGCTATTGGAATTCAACATTGTAACATTCTCAATAGTTGTTCATGGTCGTTATTAAAACTACTAAATATTTTGACATGATGAACATTGGAATCACCTTTGGAATACATATAAAACTCATGACCACAACATAATCAACCCAAACGGGAGTTTTGTTTATGGGTATTGATAGAACCATACATGAAATTTTAGAATCATATAGCTTTTCAGTGGTTATTGGATAAAAAATTTGAGTTCATTCACTAGAAGTTTTGTAAAACCACCACCTGATGTGATGAAAAAGAGCTTACATTGAAAACCTTTTGCGGCATGCAAATGAAATATACATCGAATGTGTTTTTTTTGTCTTTTATGTATGCATTAAATTTGCAATTATTTTGTCATTCAAAAACTTATGGGATATGTGAATTTGGTTGTCAAACTAATGATTGCACATGAGTAATAAAAGCATTTGGTGTTTCCAAACAATCTTTGCAATGAACTTTTTGGCACAAAAAATTGTTACAAAGTTTTGCAAATGTTTGGTGGTTTTCATTCTTTGATTAGCAAAGACCCAACACACCCAATGTAACTTACTACCAAAAGGACCTTGTTTTCAAGAACCATGCATGTTGGGGAAATGATTTTTTGCCACATTTTTTATGCTTAAAGGATTGTAACAATTGTCACCATCATTTTAGATTACCACTACACAAGGCATGTTTGATCTAAAAAATGCAACATTGTGGAAGCAATTAACACAATTGCAATCCATGGTTTTTTAAGTTGTTCAAATTTACTACCTTGTTCACCTTGATCAATGAACATGTCCATTTTGACTAAAGGCCCATGGCTTGAATCACATGTGTATTTTTTAAATAGTGAACTTGATTAAAATGACCTATTTGATTAACTATTAAATTGAACATGTAATCAAATTGAACAAAAAATTGACCACCTTGATCCAAATGACCAATGGATTTTAATCAAATGAGACATCTCATCAACTTGAACAAAGCAAAATGACATGTTTGATCAAAATGACCAATGGTTTTCTAGTCAACTTGAACATTATATGATAATTATTAAGCCTAACTAACTAAATATTAATTAGGATAGGTAGGTAGCATGGTTGCTACCTACCTAGTTATGACATAGGTTATGTAACTAATTTAAGTACACCTACCTATCTACCTACCTATTACCTACACTAGAAGAAAAACCCTTTTTTGAACCAAATCATTTTTTATTACAATTATGAGTTTGTAAATATTTAAATAATTTAATAGTGATTACCAAATTAATCAACTTGTCTACCAATTTGGTGGACAATTGAATACAATCCTTGATTGGGGGAGTTGCTTCCAAAATATTTTTGGCATCAATTTACTTCCCAATTGGCATCTAGTTGAAAGGTCAACTTGGTGTTGTGACATCACCAAATGTCATGTTTCCCAAGTGACATGGCATCATCATGTCAAAAGTTCGACTATTTTCATAATCCAATATTAATGTTGGATGAAATAATACCATGTTGGATGAAACATTATGCACAAATTTGGAACTTTGTTTGGAATAGTATGCACAAATTTGTAATTTAACCCCAACTTTGGTACATGTGAAATTATATTTTCCAAATTTATCACAACTTCATTTCAACTTGAATTAAAATTTCATGTCTCAAATGTTTGAAAAGAAAATATAGGGGTAAATTTTGTTCAAATCAAACTTTTTTTATATCATTGAAAAGGCGTCAAAGCATGGATATTGAAAGTGACTTTTCATTTTTGATTTGAAGTTATGAACTAAAAATTATGGCAAAAAGAAGAGCAAAGGATCAAATTTCCAACTCCCATTACTCCTCAAGGCAACTTAATCCCCTTTTTTTTATAAATTTGATAGGTCCAATTACGTTCCCAAGGATAACAACTTCCCTTAAGGAACAATTTCATGAAGAGAAATGGGACAAGTTCCCATATGTTTGAAAAGAAATTATAAGGGATAAACTTTATCCAAATCAAAAAAAAATTATACCATTCAAAAGTTCTCAAAGTGTAGATTTTGAAAATGATATTGCATTTTCAATTTGAAGCTATGAATTAAAAGTTATGGGAAAAAGAAAAGTTGGGAGTCAAATTTCCAAGTCCCCCCAAGGAAAAAAGGATTAAACTGCCTTGGGGAGCAAAGGGATATGAAAATTTGACCCTTAGTTCTTTTTTTGGCAATATTTTTTAGTTCATAGCTTCAAATAAAAAATGCAAGCTCATTTTGCATATTTATGTTTTGAGAATTTCCAATGGTATAAAAAGCATTTGATTTGGACAAAGTTTCAATTATACCCATTATAATTTATTTCCAAACATTTGGAAACTTATTATTCAAGCAAATTAATCCCGTTCTTCTAAAAGGAAGTTGTTCCCTTCCCCACATTTGTTACCTTGGTCTAGGTCTACACATAGTTTATGTGCCACATGGTATGGTCTAGATGGGGGTTTAACTTAGGTTGGGGCCTAACCTAGGTGTGGTTTAAATCTAAACTAGCTTAAACTAATTACCACATGGCATGGCCAAAGTCTAGAAGGAACCTAGGTGCCACATAAGTTATGTTAGTTAAAAGGTTAATAATAGGTAGTAAATTAAATTAATAAATATTAGGTTGGTTAGATAATTTTTAATAAATAGCATGTACGTAACAGTTATGACCAAGTTGTAACTAATTAATTTACCTAACTTAGGCCAAATATATTACCTAGGCTAGGTAGATTAATTGGTAGTTATTAGGAAGCTTAAATAGTCTAAGTAACTTAAGGTAGTTGATAGATTATTTACTTGACCTTAAAGGTTAAACCCAAAATGAAATATGATTTTTGAAACTAGTTAACATATGGCCTAGATTTAAGCCTAACCTAAGGGTCACATAAGGAATTGGGGCTTAGCCTAACTTATGCCACATATCTTAACCTACATTATTACAAAACATGGTTTTTCAAATGATTCAAATTGACTTACTGGTCTTTTTTTTACTAATGGACATGTCCATTTTAATGAGGCCCAAAACATGTATTTTTTGACTAATCAAATTGACTAGATTTATTTATTTGACCAATACATTTAGTCAAGTTAGACAACCTTAATCAAAATGGCCAATGGGTTTTAATCAAATGGGACATATAATCATCATTAATCAAAATGCCCAATGTTCTCTAGTCAAATGGGACATCTTATGCCTAGTACATACCTAACTCCTACTTCCCATTTATAATCTTACAACCTACCTACCTACCTACCTACCTACCAACCCACCCACCTAGATGTAGTACCTACCTACCAACCCACCTACCTAAATGTAATACTTAGCTACCCATCCACCCACCCACCTATCTCCTATAACCTACCTTCATACCTCATAGTCTTGTAACGAAATGTCGAAATAATATGTGAAATAAAAAAATTTGACAAAAGTTGAACACCTTTGATGGTGTGATCCAATGGTTAAAAACTTGGTTTATTATTGGGGAGGTCGAAGGTTCAATTCCTAACATTATAACCTATATATTTGCTTAAGGGGCTAAGGTAGGTAGGGTAGGCCAAGTATAATATATTAGGTTAGGTTAAGGTAGGTCAAGTAGGATAGGGTAAGCTACCACCTACCTACCTACCTACCTACTTACCTTTTATGACCTGCCTACATGCCTTTTTACAACCTCCCTACTTACCTACCTACCCACCACAATTTTTTTCATACATGCAGAAATCTGAGTAGTCAAAATGACGAATCAAAACAACCAATCTAATGGTCCATACTCTACTAGTAAAAAAACCACCCCAGTCATAATGGACATGTTGAAATCAATTTGTCCAAAATGATGGAATGGTCTTTTTGACATTTGTTCAAATTGGGTATTCTTTTATTAAATTTGCTAGTAAAAAAATACCATGTTTTCTAGTAATGTTAGGTGGCCTATGTTTAGGCCTAACTAGGTGCCACATGGCTTAGATTAACCCTATATTAAAATGGTTTAGTGTAGGTGCCACGTGGCATAACCTAGGTTGGATGGCCAATGTTTAGGTGCCACATGACTTCGCTTAGCCCTATGTCAAAATGGTCAAACCTAGGTCCACAAAATCTAGCCTATGGATATGTGTCACATAAGTATTTGTTAAAGCTTTTGACCAACTTATTTGCAGCATAATTGAACTCACAACTTGAGATTTGATAACAAAATGCAATGTCAACAAATGAATTTTATCCACTTGTGGTTTATAATTGAAAACGACCCTCAATTATAAAGGTAAGTGTTGTTTACAACTAAAGTGGTTTAAAGTGACTATTGTTGTGGTGTTGACACATGGTTGATTTTTGCAATTAAAATGTCATTTTTGACTCATATTTATTGATTTTAATGGTTTTAAATTGCAAATAATACATTTCAATTACAAAAAATTTCAATTGGGTTTGTCATTTTGAACTACAAATTGTAATTAAAGATAAGTTGAAAACTTGGTTGCAAATGTGGGATTTTTCTTTTAGTGCTAGTTAGGTTAAGTAGGTACTTTAGGTCTATTTACCTACCTAGGTCTACTTACTTACTTACTTACTTCCACTACCTCAAAACATGTCCTTGTTCCACTATGCATTCCACCCAACATTAATTATGAACCCTTCCCATTCAATGTTGGGTGGAATTCATAGTGGAATAACTTTGACAATATTCATGTTTGTTACTTCACCTGTAATAAAACTAGTTTGCAGATAATGTTCCACTATTATCAAAATGGGTTTTGCCAAATTTACACCATTGTTTTCTACATTATTATTGCTTTGAACATCCAAAATGAATGTGAAAAAAACATATGTGCATTAACTTCCATAACTACTACTTGAAAGTTTAATGTGAATGTTTTTGTAATTTCAATTTTGTCTCAACCTTTTATTATCATTTCTTCCAAGCCTTGCACTTATGTCCACCTATAAAGTGGAACCACCCACAAATTGAGGTTTTATGTTGTTCATCTTGAAATCAATGTGTGGTTTTTATCCATCTTCATTACACCAAAACATTACTTTCATGACTACATTCATACACATACACAATAAAATAGGACCCATCATTTATGTCAAGATTCGATAATAATCGTATTTTTGCAATCATGAAAATCACATTTTGGCATCATGTTTAATTTTTTTATTTGATAAAATTTGCAATCAACATGTTAAAATTGACCTTGAAAATATGTTTTAAAGGTTGCTACATAATAACATTCACAAATTGTAGTTCAATGGCACAATTAACAAGGACAAATGTGATGATGTTTGGATCTTCTTATTTGATCTAATTAAAAAGTTTTTTATTTTTATAAATATTTCAATAATTAGTTGACCATATTAACTTTTGACTTCCTTGTTAGTTGAATTGTTAAATCTAATTGTGTAGGTACTAAGGAAGCAAGATGTTGCAAACAAAATCATTTTGTGGTAATTTTTAATGTCGACAATGATTGTCATTAAGATCTGAACTTGAGTTGATGCATTTGTTTTCCCTTTCATTTGAAGATGGTAAACACCTATGGGTAGCAGTTATGAATAGAACATGTTTTAAAAGTTTAAGTATCCATTTGTAGCCAAGGATGCTACCTTAATAACTTGTCTATTCATCATAAACATCCTAAATCACAATTTGGTTTAATATTATTGTGCAAAATTTATTTTTTCATAAACTCGTATTGTTTAGACACGAATGTCATGTGTTTAAACAAATATGAAACACCTATAAGTAGGATGAATGATTATAAATCACATTAAAATTATACATCCTATTTATATGTGTTTCATACATGTTTTGAATGCATGACGTTCATATTTGAACATTATAAATCTATGAAAAAATTATTTTTGCATGATTAATATTACCAAATCATAGCCCACGAAATTTGTGATGATGTTTTCCACCCTTAGCAGGTTGATGCATGGTTGAGTGGACCAATTTGCCACACATGATTACCTTTTAAAAAACCCAAAATTGGGTCTATTTTCCTTTCTTAATTTAAGATTATAAGTAAGTTGAATGTATTTTTTCCATGTCATCATTGTCCATCAAAAAATTTCTTTTCCTTTAAACATGTATACAAATTTAGCCTAAAACACATCTTCCTTTAATATGATATGGACTTTTTGGAAAACCTTTTGTTTTAGCCTATTCAAAAGTACATAAATATAACCGTACCATTATCATCAAGATTTTTTCCCCCATTAATTAAGTTCTTTGATATGATATCCAACTAATTCCAACTTTTTAACACACGCAACATCAACCAATGGACAATGTCAAAGTTCATTAAAAAAATGAAATCCAAACTTACAATCCATGAGTTGTCTTGGAAGGTCCATAACTTGTACAAGTTTTAAAATTTTGCAAAATGGTTTTGTGCATCACAAAGATATTCAAGTTCAGATTCTCAAACCAAGTCCCTTTAAGTAAATTTCAATATCTATATAAACAACATGGGCATTGTAATGACAACCACCTTGTAAAATTAGTTTATGTGACATCCAAATTGGTCCACTCAACCATGCATTGACAGTAGCACCTAAATGTGTTTTGTACCGTTGATTTGTTAGATTTTTTCCCTTGATATTGGAACAAGATTTATCCTGACTTGGTCATTATTGACTACCTTACCATCAAATTAGTTTGGTCATTAAATAATCCTCAAAATAGTGAAATGAAAATTTGTGAAAATATGAAGTTGTCATGTTGAAAATCATCATGATTATCATAAGCTACACCTTGAATAATTTAACTATTCATATCACAATATTATATTAAATTATGGAAAATATATAATTTCAAAATTTTAAAAGAATTAATTTTTTGAAAAAAATAATTATTCATTTTGACAATGTGGAAACTAACCCTAGGCTATAGTATAAGACTTGGATGGACACAATACATTTCATCAAGTTATTATGTAGGTCATGTCATGACCATGTTCATGCCAATTTGTTGGCAATATTATGGTTATTGTGGTTGTGGCCCAAAAGGACTAATTCATGTAATATTTTGAAAATTGTCAAATCCATTATTTAGTGATAGTAAAACCTACATGGCCATTATGAAAAATTTCAAAAGTAATGGATTATATCATACCTCTTAAAATTAATTGAAATGTAAAAATGTATAAAAGTTGTCCAACATTTTTCATCTTTTGTATTTTTGTCACAAGTTCATCTTGTAGTGGGGGATATTCTTTTAAGATTGGCAAATTTTGCTTTAGATGTTTTAAGTTGAAAACATGGTAGTGTGGTTCAAGAGTTTCATTTGAAAGTTCATATTTTACATTAATTAAAAATATGGCAATGTGGCATTTAATGAACTATTTAATCCAATGTGCACTCCCCTATGTTTTTGGTAAAAAAAATTGATAAATGAATTTATAAATATCATTAGAAATGTGTGGTCAAAAACTCCACATGAGAGTTTTGAATGTGAAATCAACTCTCAATAACTAAGATGATGCAATTTCAATTTCTTGTAAATTAATATTGAAAATCAAAATGTCTTGTATTGAGATAATTTCAATGTATTTTAGTTTTACACACTTCATTGATATGACACTTTTTTTTTTTGATATCATCATATCATACTTTTTGAATCCACATGTAAATTTTTTATACATGAAAAGAAATGTCATTATTTAAAAAAGTTCATCAATATTTTTCAATATAATTTTCACTGAAGTTTGTTTTAATATGGATACTTTTAAAAATTGACAATGTTAATGTTGAACATGATTTTACATTTTAAGTTGATTCATAATCTTTAAAAACTATGATTGTGACAATCCAAACTATTCATCTAACTATGCTTTCATCCTTTACATATGTTCTCTATTTGAAGGCTTAAATTTATATTGGCTTCAATTCCCACTTTGATGTAAACCAAGTCCACAAGTTATTTCTAGCTAGGTTTTCATAGGGATTTGCAACTCCATGGTTTCTATAAGTAGTTCACAAACGATGAAAAAATCATAATTTGTACCATATTTCTTAACTATTGTTGTTACGATTGAACCCATCAATGCAATTGAAACCAATTTGTATATTATATGTTGGATTTGTGATGTTTTGGGTTGAATTCATCACGTTCCCTTCCACCTTTCTCAATAGCTAAGTATTGCTCAATATGTTTTGAACTGTTACAATTTTTTTTGAATGTCAAACATGGCATTTATTTACATTATTTTGCATGGACCCTTAGATCTCTTTACAAAGCTTGTTCTTGTTCCACTTGTGATAGTTTTGAAAAGACTAATGAACAAACAATGTTGCCACTTTTTCATCCCTGGTTTTCACTCTTAAATGCATGTATATAAAGACAATGCTATAGCATAACTATTTATTCTTTACATCCCTCAATATGAACCTCCTTCAACTTCCCTACAAGATAGGTACCATATTGCAAACTACACAAACAAATCATTGTGCAATGTTTTTTTAAATCATTTCAAAATATTGAAAAGAAAAATTCAAAACATCAAGAACTTGTATAGGTGTAGGCCCTTAAGGAGAATGAAATAGTTACCTACATTGGCCTACTACCTATGTACACAAGGTACACAATCTATCATCATTGCCATTTTAGAATAATGATAATATCATACCAAAATTTTCATAAATTTTTTTTTTCACTATCAAAGTGGATTTTGAAAAATAAAATAATTACTTGACTATTGATAATCAAAGTCCCAAGTTTCATGGTGCAAATCCCTATCTTCAATGTGAGAAGTAAAAAAAGCTGACGAATGGAAGTACATAGAGTGTCTAACAAAAACTAGAAACACACAATGAGCATCTTGCTAACCAACCAAAAAAAGACTCCAAAATTGAATATAAGGCTCACTATAGATGGGGGTCCATGGTTCAAATTCTTAGGAACCAATTTGGCCTCATTTGAAGCAAATTGAATCCTTGAGTTGGACCATGCCTTGGACCCTAGCTTGCAATTTGGTTTTTCAAATCATGAGCTCTCCTCTTTAAGCTTGGTTGGGGGGGGGGTCCAAACCCATTGATTTCCTTCCAAAATGGTGCCATGTAGCCTCAATTTGCCACTTTTTGGTCTTGGACCCTCATCTATAGGCCATGGGTCCAATTTATGGCTTGAAGCCAATAGGATTTGCCTATTTCATTGGATCCTTAGACCTTGGACCCTTATGTAAAGTGGCCTTAAGATTAAAATCAATTTTGTCTGGGGTTGCAAAATTGAGGAATCTCAGGTGGCATAAGAGGTACTAATTCTACATGTTGGGCATGTTAGGCTAAAATTGATTTATCTGGGTAGTTGGTGTAATATGTCAAAAATTATGAGGCCATGTGACCTAACTTCCAACAAATTCTCAATATCGATTTCTTATATCTTAGCCCTAAACATGTTTATGTAAAAAAAACTCAAAATAAGTGAGTAAAGAAAACAATAATACAAGCGCTATTTAAACTAAAGAAGTCCCAAGCACTAATTTTGAGTTTGGGTCTTCAAAAGGACTTATTTCGGACAAAATGTGATTACATTTTGGTCTAATACCATAGTACTTTGGCAGCTTTGGCATAAATTGATTTTTTTAATTTGTCAAAAAACCATAATTTTTAAAAAATTTGTCTAATATTTAAAAAGTTGCTTCAGATATAAAAATTTGATTTCTAGTCATCTTGAAAGGAGAATACTAAGGCCCACATTAGACAAGGGTCCAAGGAGCATTGTTCAATGAAATTGAGCATTTCTATCGGTCAAGAGCTTTAAATTGGTTCCAAGGCTTTAGATAGGCATCTAGGACCAAGACAAATCAAATTGTGATTTAACTTACATGGCATCATTTTAAAAGAAAACCAATTGGTTTGGACCAAGAAAAAAAGTTTAAAGGTGAGCTCATGGTTTGGAAAATCAAAGTGTAAGCTATGATTCGAAGTTGTTCATGTCTTTGTTTTTTGTGTTTTTCATTTTTTAAAAAAAACCTTTGTTCTTCAAATTATGTGAAAATAGAAGACATGCTATGGATTGAGGATATTATTGCAACTCCTCCATTTTTTACCATTTCTAGAGTTGATATGGCTGATTTTGTGGATTCTCACAAGGTGATTATTAGAAGGAGAATGCATTTTTAGCCTTTTGCAAGTGCATGAAATGAAGATGAATCAAAAGATGGGGCAGAAAATGAAGGGTTGAATCATTGATTTTCACAAGTGGAAAGGCATTTAAATTTACAAGAAATGCTTAAACCTGTTTCCATTTCAAAGAAGAGCACCAAGCAAAAAAAAAAAAAAACAGTTGTGATATCTTGTGCTTGTGCTCATCCATTGAGAGTAAAAAAAACACAAAAAAACAAAAAAGAAGCACCAAAAAAAAAACAAAAAATTAAAAAAAGCATGAAAGAAACAAAGAAGAGAATAAATCCCAAAAGTTAACCTGATCCCTTCACATGCAAATCGCACTTTTTTGATATTGAACCCTCCAATTAGTTCCCAAGCCTTTAGAGACACTCATTGTACCTTAGGAAAAAATGGTTTTTTTTAACATGAAGAAGGGTCCAATTTAACATTCAATTTGCTTCAAATTGCAAAGTGGCCTTTCTGGCCCAGTAGGTACGATAATATAAGATGCTCAATTTGTCTTTAATGCAAATCTCAAAGTGACCACATGCTGGGACCACCCCCAGAGACCCAAGAGCCAAACATTCCATAGAGTTAGGTATGGAAAGAGGTGTGGCCCCTCCCATCCATCCAAATGAAATGAAAGAATTTGTGACCCCAATTCCTTCCATCCATCCAAATGAAAGAATTTGGGACCCCACCCATCCAAATTAAATGAAAGAATTTGTGACCCCAATTTCTTCCATCCATCCAAATGAAAGAAATTTGTGACACCACCCATCCATCCAAACTACAGAAAAAGACACAAAACAACACAACAAAGAATCCCCTAACATCCTACCCATCCTTAGGCTACTTACTCTACATCCACATTGCATTGGGGGGTGGTGGTGGTGACCTTATCTTTCCTCCATAGGAACAAGGAGATGAAGAAGAAGAAGTCAAGCCCCAGGTCTTAGGTTGAAAAACAACAAATGCCCCCAAAATATGAATGAATGAATGAATTTCATTCAATTCTCAAAACTGTAGCCCCAACAAATCCCCCCCCCCCCAACATTTCTTCATCTCATAGGCCCTTTTTTGTGTGGCTACTGAAAGCTGGGAATTTTTCTATCCAAAAATTAGGTTTAAAAAAATTAAAAATAGAAAACATTATCCATCCATCTCTGGCCTTCTTTGCTTAGATTGGCCTTTGATGGTCACACTAACATTATCAATTAAGTTCTCACATTATTTTAGCCTTGCAAAAAAAACGCAATATTACATTACCAAATTTCATAATAGGTATCATAAATATGCAACTAAAAAATATTACTACAAAAAAATTGTTGGGGTGTCATATTATTATGCCCTCTAATATTCTCATACCAAGGCTACCTATTATCATAAAAATGAACCCAAAATATCACAATATTATACAAGCCACAAAAAATGATTATACCCAGAACCCGGATTTTTATTTTATTTTATTTTATTTTCAGTTTTGTGCTTTCCAAAGTTTGGTGAAAATTTTCCAAAATTTTAACATTTTTTTCGAATTTACACTTAAAAAAAATTCTCCAATTATTTATTTATTTATTTATTTTTTGTAGGCACTGTTTGAAAATTCGCCCCAAAAAATATAATAACCTGAACCCAAAAGTTATTATATGTATTTATGCATACCAAACTTCAAAGTAGTGTTTTATCATACCAAAGTAAATATCATAAATTATCCAACTATAAAATCACTACAAAAAGAAATTATTGTCATATTCTCGCAACACCCATAATAACAATATTACAACAGAGTATTTAATTAATAACTTGTAATTATTAACTACCCCAAACAATAATTTAGCTTATTTTATTTTGCAAAAGACAAGTGGGCGGACGACTCCCAAGCGCACTCCGTTTTGCTTTCGTTCCTTCCTCGCTCGCTCCATTGTGTCCCCATTAGCGCCGAAATGGATCGCGGAATCGAGTGAGGCGGAGGAGGGAGGAGGAGGAGGAAGAAGAAGAAGGGGAAAGGGAAGGGGAGAGAAAGATGAAGATAAAGAGGGCGTGAAGAGAAGAGAACATAAGGGAACAGAAGAAGAGAAGGAACGAGCAATCAGGGTGTGGAATTCGTGAAGATTGTGATGGCGGGGGTAGCAATTGTGAGTTGCAATGGTGCACTGTTGCGTTGTAGAGATGCGTTTGCAGTGCAGCAGCAATTGGGTGGAAGCAACGGCGTAAACAGAGTTAGTTGTCGGAGTAGTGGTAATAGCATTGCCGGTAGTAGTAGTAGTAGTAGTAG
>Ga0116229_10001410_pt1 | contig 37594 bp, 31 predicted proteins | sample S1TSphgellanicum_3_FD_87313 | JGI IMG/M metagenome (GOLD analysis project Ga0116229, IMG submission 87313) | Host-associated microbial communities from peat moss isolated from Minnesota, USA - S1T2_Fc - Sphagnum magellanicum MG | ecosystem: Host-associated > Plants > Peat moss > Unclassified...
ACCTTGCCGCCGCAGTCGATCCGCGACATCGAGAACGAGATCCGCAAGGTCAAGCAAGAAAAAGAATCCGTCGTCAAGACGCAAGAGTTCGAGAAAGCCGCCGCGATTCGCGACCGCGAAGAGAAGCTGCGCCTCGAAAAACAGCGGCTCGAAACCGAATGGGCCGAGCACAAAGCGCAACAGGACAAGACGGTCAAGGTCACCGAGGAAGACGTCGCCCACATCGTCTCCTCGTGGACGAAGATCCCCGTCTCGCGCCTCGCGCAAGCCGAAACGGCGAAGCTGCTCGGCATGCACGACCAGCTCCACAAGCGCGTCGTCGGCCAACATCAGGCGATCGAAGTCATCACGCGGGCGATCCGCCGTTCGCGCGCCGGCCTCAAGAACCCGAAACGTCCGATCGGCTCGTTCATCTTCCTCGGCCCCACCGGCGTCGGGAAGACCGAAGTCGCGCGCTCGCTCGCGGAGTTCATGTTCGATGACTCCGAGTCGATGATCCGCATCGACATGTCGGAGTACATGGAGAAATACGCGGTCTCGCGGCTCGTCGGCGCACCGCCCGGATACGTCGGTTACGAAGAGGGCGGTCAGCTCACCGAAGCCGTGCGGCGCCGTCCGTACTGCGTCGTGCTCCTCGACGAGATCGAGAAGGCGCATCCCGACGTCTTCAACTTGCTCTTGCAAGTGCTCGACGACGGCCGCCTCACCGATTCTCAGGGCCGCGTCGTCGACTTCAAGAACTCGGTCATCATCATGACCTCGAACGTCGGGGCCACCGGGATGACGACCTCGACCGAGATCGGCTTCCGTCCGCAAAAGGACAGCGGCCAATCGGACGATCAGGCCTACGAGCGGATGAAGAGTAAGGTCCTCGACGAGGTCAAGCACACGTTCCGCCCCGAGTTCCTCAATCGCGTCGATGAGATCGTGGTCTTCCACCAACTCACGAAGCCGGAGATCGAGCAGATCGTCGGGCTCGAGCTCGAGAAAGTCGTGCGCGAGGTCAAGGCGCAAGAGATGGATCTCGAGGTCACCGAAGACGCGAAGGCCCTGCTTGCCAAGAAGGGCTGGGATCCGCAATACGGCGCTCGTCCGCTGCGCCGCGCGATCCAGCGCGAAGTCGAAGACGAACTGGCCGAAGAGATGCTCAAGGGCACGTTCGGCTCGGGCGATCGGATCCTCGCCGAAGTCGATCCGGACAATCCGGAGAAGCTGAAGTTCTCGAAGATTCCGAACGTGGAGCCGCCTGCGGCGCCCACGCCGGAAGTCCAAACGGCATAGCACACCGGAAATTGACGGAGCCCGTCGCAAGAGCGGCGGGCTTCGTCGCGAAGTCCCATCGGTCGTGACCCCGTTTGCTACCTGGCGATCGCGCCTCCCGGCGTCGATCGGAAATTGGTTCGCCCGCGATCTTTCGCGCGGAGCGATGGCGCTTGTCGAAGCGAGCCGGGTCGTGTTGCGCCTGGTCGAAGATACGAAGATCGAGGCGTCGGTGAAAGATAAGGGCGGCGTCGGCGTCGCGATCGAGTGGGCGACGGGCACCGGTCCGCAAGCGCTGCGCAGCGTCTGCACCTGCGGTTCGACCGGCGTGTGCGAACACGTCGTCGCGACGCTCGAGACCGTGCGCACCGCGACGGATGCGCCGCTCGCGGTCCCGGTCGGCGCGGATACGACCGAGACACACGATTACGGCTGGCTGCCCGACGCGGAGCGGGAAGCGCCGCGGGCGCGCGCCCGCTCCGTGTGGCCCGTGCTCTCCTCGCCCGACGGCAAAGCCGTCTCGGGCGCGCTCTACCTCGATACGCCGCGGCTGCGCGGCGTGATCCGCGATGCGGAATCGATCCTCGGGATGATGGACTCGACGCCGGTCGACGATTGGGACGACGTCGATCGCGACTTGATCCGCGACGAGGCGATCGTCGAGGCGTTCGGCCAGCGCGTCTCGCCGAAGGCGCTCGCGCGCGCGCTCTTCCGGCTCGCGCGCCATCCGCGGCTGCGGTTCGACGACCGGCCCGGCGAGAATCGGCATCCCGCGGAGCTCGCGCCGTTCGCGATCGATCTGCGCGGCGTGCGGCTGCGCGCCGCACGTCACGGCGCGCAGTTCGTGCCGGTCTTCGAACAGGCCGACGGCGTGCGGTTCTCGCCGCGCGGCGCGCGCGTCCTCGACGGTCCGCCGCCGTGGCTCTTCGCCGGCGGCACCGCCTATCTGCTCGACGGCACGTTCGACGTGCGCAAGGCGATCGTCGCCGCCGAGGCCGAGGCCGAGGCCGTGCCGGGCTCGAACGGCGCGACTGCTGAAAACGGCGCCGGCGGCCGGCCGTCGTCGGCCGCGATCGCCCGCGTCGCGCCGTTTCTCTCATTCGACGATCGCAGCGAACTCGGCGTCGCCGATGCCGCGGCACCGGCGCTGCTCGCGCGCATGGCCTGGCGCGACGGCGCGCTGCTCGCACGGCTCGCGTTCGTCGACCGCGCGACGGGCGCTCGCGCGGCGTTCTCGACCCATGGCGCGGTCGCCAGCCACGGCGAGACCTTCGTCCGGTTCGCCGCATCGACGGCGCGCGCGTTCGCACAGCGCTTCGTCGCGGCCGGTTTCGTCCCGCGCGGCGGCGACGTCTTCGCGTTGCACGACGCCGAACGCGCGGCGACGCTCGTGCGCGAAACGCTGCCCGCGTGGGACGACGTCGAGGTCCGGCTCGATGACAGCCTCTCGGCGATCGCCGCGCTCGATGACGCGGTCGAGGTCGCGATCAGCGCGCGCCCGTCCGGCGAGACCAGCGACTGGTTCGACCTCAGCGTCGACGTGTTCGTCGGCGGCGGCGATGCGCTCACGCAAGCGGAGCTCGCCGCGCTCCTGCAGTCCGGCGGGCGCTACGCCGAGATTCGCGGCAAACTCTTCGACGTCGGCAAGCTGCGCTCGCAGAGCCAGCTGCTCTCCGATATCACCGATCGCAAGCAAAACGGCCTCGCCGCGCTCGTCGCCCTGCGCGACGAACTGCACGAAAGCTTTGCCAACGTCCAACTGCCCGAAGAAGTCGAACGTCTCCGCGAGCGGCTGCGTAATTTCGAGGGCATCGAATCGGTCGAACCGCCGGCCGAACTCGCCCACGTGCTGCGCGATTATCAGAAGCGCGGGCTCGACTTCCTGACCTATCTGTCGTCGTTCGAATTCGGCGGGATCCTCGCCGATGAAATGGGCCTCGGCAAAACGGTGCAGTTGATCTCGTATTTGCTGCGCCGCAAGCAACTCGAAGGCCGCTCGCCCGCGCTCGTGATCGCGCCGACCTCGGTGACGCACACCTGGGAGAACGAGATCAAGCGCTTCGCGCCGGATCTCGTCACGCTGCGGCTGCAGTCGGGTTCGGAACGCAGTGCCTTTCTGACCCAGCTCGACGACTACGACGTGATCATCACTTCGTACGCGCTCGCACGGCTCGACGCGCAGCACCTCGAACGCTACAACTTTCGCGCGCTGATCCTCGACGAAGCCCAGAACGCGAAGAACCCGAGCTCGCAAATCGCCAAGGTCGTGCGCGGCTTGCGCGCTCAGCACCGGTTGGCGCTGACCGGTACGCCGGTCGAGAACTCGCTGCGCGACTTGTGGTCGATCTTCGCGTTCTGCGAACCGGGTCTGCTCGGCACGGAAGCATCCTTCCGGCGCCGCTTCGAGAACCCGATCGCCGACGGCGACGAGCGGGCGACGCGCGTGCTGCGCTCGCGGCTCGAACCGTTCGTGTTGCGCCGCACGAAAGAAGACGTCGCGCGCGAGCTGCCCGAGCGCACCGAGGCGATCATCTCGTGCGATCTCTCGCCGATCCAGCGCCGGCTCTATCGCGGGATCGCCGAGGCCGCGCGGCGCGACGTGCTCGGGAAACTCGACGAGGAGGGCGGCGGCCTCGAAGGCGCGAGCGTCCACGTGCTCGCGGCGCTGACGCGTCTGCGCCAGGTGTGCGCTCACCCGGGCCTCATCGTGCCGCAGTACATCGACGAGCCTGAAGCCAGCGGCAAGTTCGATGCCTTCCTCGAGACGGTCGAAGAAGTGCTCTCGGGCGGTCACAAGGTGCTGGTCTTCTCCGCGTTCTCGTCGATGCTCAAGATCATCCGCGCGGCGATGGACAAGCGCGACGTCCGCTACGGATACCTCGACGGTTCCACCAAAGACCGCGACCGCCAAGCGGAAGTGGAACGTTTCATGTCGGCGGACGGGCCGCCGGTGTTCCTGTGTTCGCTCAAGGCCGGCGGCGTCGGCCTCACGCTGACCGCTGCGGATTACGTGATCCTCTACGATCCGTGGTGGAATCCGGCCGTCGAACGTCAGGCGATCGACCGCACGCATCGCATCGGACAAACGCGTCCGGTCACCGCCTACCGGATGGTTACCGCCGGTTCCGTCGAGGAGAAGATCCGCGCGCTCGCCGAGCGCAAGAGCGGTCTCTCGCGCGCGGTGATCAAAGCCGATTCGGCGGTCGCGAAATCGCTGACCCGCGAAGACCTCGAATTGTTGTTCGCCGACCCCGAGTAAGCGACCAATCGGCGCCGCTGATTAGCGCCAGATAAAGATTCGCTAAGAGCAAGCGTCGACGACTACACTTCGCCGTCTATTTCTCCGATGATGAAGGCAGTCTTTACTTCGCCGCTTTCGTTTCGACGAGGATATGCATGAAGCGCTTTGTTTTTCTTTCCGCTCTCGTCGCCGCGTGTGCGATGAGCGTTCCGGCCGTTGCGCAGACGCGTTCTGCGCAGGCGCCCGCCGATCAATACTTCGGCCGCATGCGGATGAGCATCTTGGGCATCCGCAACACGATCCACGATATGGAAGTGCGTGCCTCGTACCAGGCTCCCACCGATGTCTCGTACATCTACAACAAGTTGCTTCTCGTCGAGGACGCGATCCACGATTGGCAAGCGAAGTATCCGCACGATTCGTGGATCCCACGGATGACCTACGGGCTCGCGATGGTCTACAAGCAGCTCCCGCTCGACGAAGCGCAGGACCGCATGAACGACCAGCTCGATTGGCTCGTCGCGTCCTACCCGTATAGCGACGAAGCCAACTTCCCGAGGTAGACGATCGGGCTCGGAGCCCGGCGTACGCACATTCGTCGCTAGCAGCGATGCGCGGGAACCTCGTCGCTAGCAGCGATGCGCTGGAATCTGGTCGCTAGCAGGGATGTGCTGGAATCTCGTCGCTAGCAGCGATGTGCTGGAATCTCGTCGCTAGCGACGATGTCATCCTGAAGCTCTCGGATGTCATCCTGAGACTCTCGAATGTCATCCTGAGGCTCTCGGATGTCATCCTGAGGCTCTCGAAGGATGGGCGCGCCACTCAGGATGCCATGATCTCTGGCGTAGCATGCCGCATCGCCTAGCGGCGAGAGCACGGCCTAGTCATTTTCTCAAGCGGAGCGCGTTTCGGTGCTCCAGATGTCCAAGCGAGATGCCGCCAGCGACGCGAAGGGTGCGCTTTGCGCTTCTCGTTGGGAGGGTATCTTGGGAGTCGATCGTCGCATTCACCGGGCGATGTTGAGCATCGCTGTCGTCGCGTGTTCGCTCAGCAGTTTGGGCGCGCCGACGGTCGCAGCGCCGGAGACCGTCGAGGTCGGCGTGCTTCAATCGTTGACGGGGACGATGGCGATCAGCGAGGTCACGGTCAAGAACGCGACGCTGCTTGCAATCGATCAGATCAATGCCTCCGGCGGCGTGCTCGGGAAACAGATCGTGCCGGTCGTCGAAGACGGCGCCTCCGACCCTTCGATGTTCGCGCAAAAGGCACAGAAGCTGATCCAGCAAGACAAGGTCGTGACGGTGTTCGGCGGTTGGACGTCGGCAAGCCGCAAAGCCATGTTGCCCGTCTTCGAACGCTTCAAGGGCCTCTTGTGGTACCCGGTCCAATTCGAGGGCAACGAATGCTCACCCGACATCATGTACTCGGGCGCGCAACCGAACCAGCAAATTCTGCCGGCACTCGAATGGGCCGAACAGAAGGGCTACAAGAGCATCTTTCTGCTGGGCTCCGACTACGTGTTCCCGCGTACGGCCAACTTGATCCTCAAGAAGCACATCACCCACGACGGCGGAACGGTCGCCGGCGAAGAGTACGTACCGCTCGGCGGGAGCGACTTCAGCGCCGTGATCAACAAGATCAAACTGGCCAAGCCCGAGATCATCTTTAACACGCTCAACGGCGATAGCAACGTCTCGTTCTTCAAGCAGATGGCCGCGGCGGGATTGCCGTCCGCGAAGTTGCCGGTCATGTCGTTCAGTATCGCCGAGCAAGAGGCCAAGGCGATCGGCCCCTCGTTGCTCGAGGGCAGTTACGCGGCCTGGAACTATTTCCAATCGCTGCCGGATCCGGCAAACAAGAAATTCGTGGCTGCGTATCAAGCGAAATACCCCGGTTCGCCGGTCGACGATCCGATGGCGCACGGCTACCTCGACGTCTATGCGTGGGCTGCGGCCGTGAAGAAAGCCGGGTCCTTCGACGCTGACAAGGTTCGCAAAGCGGCGGTCGCGCTCAAATTCGCCGACGTCGGCCTCGGGAGCACGGCGTTTGCCGCCAATCAGAGTTTGGTGCAGACGGCGTACGTCGCGCAGTTGCTCCCGAGCGGGCAATTCAAGGTGCTCTGGCAATCGAAGGCGCCGATCGATCCCGTGCCCTACGACCCGCTGTCCTTTCCGGGGAAGACGTGCGTTCTCTGAGCCGCAGGTAGCTCTCGCATGAGCGAGCTGACGCTGGTCGCCGGACAACTCTTCAACGGGATCAGCGTCGCTTCGATCTTGCTCTTGGTTGCGATCGGCCTTGCGCTGAGTTTCGGACTCATGCGCGTCATCAACATGGCGCACGGCGAGATGCTGATGATGGGCGGATATCTGACGTATGTCTCGGTCTCGATCTTCGGGAAGGGCGCGGGTTTTGCAATCGGGCTCGTCGTTGCGTTCGTGGGCACGGCGCTCTTCGGCGCGCTGCTCGAGGTGACGCTGATCCGGCGGCTGTATGGCCGGCCGCTGGATACGCTGCTTGCAACCTGGGGCGTCAGCTTGATCTTGCAGCAAGCCGCGCGCAGCATCTTCGGGCCGGTCGGCGTCGAGGTGACCGCGCCGGCCTGGCTTGCCGGGACGCTTTCGCTCGGCGGCTCGGCGCTCACGGGCCTCTCGTTCCCTGCGGTGCGTTTGTTCATCATCGTGCTCGCGGCGGCCGTGCTGGGTGGGGTCGGCTTTACGATCGCGCGGACGCGCCTGGGACTCTTGGTCCGCGCGGTACACGAGAATCGTCCGATCGCCGAGGCGCTGGGAACGAATACGCGCCTCGTCGATCTCGCGGTCTTTTCGCTCGGCACCGGGATCGCTGGGGTCGCGGGTTCCGCGCTCGCGCTGATCGCGCCGGTCACGCCGACGGTCGGACAAAGCTACATCGTCTACGCATTTCTCGTGGTCATCGTCGGCGGTTTGGGGAGCCTGACCGGAACGCTCGCGGCCGCTGTTGCGATCGGCGTATTCTCGGCGGCCGCGCAAGTGTTCACGAGCACAAGCTTTGCCGACGTGTTGCTCCTGCTCTGCGTCATCGCGTTCATGCAGTTCCGGCCGCGCGGGATCATCGCGCAACGCTCGCGAGCGCTCGACGAGGGATGATGCGCACGCGGATCGTCTTTGCGACCGTGCTGGCCGTCGCGGCGTTTGCACCGCTATATTTGCCGCCGTACGAGCTGTCGCTCTTGGCGCGTTTCCTCGCGTTCGCGGTGCTGGCGCTGGGCATCTCGCTCATTTGGGGTACGGGCGGAATCCTCAGCCTCGGGCAGGGCGTCTTCTTCGGGCTCGGCGGATACGCGATCGCGATGCATCTCAAACTCGCCGGGGCGGACGCCGGCGGGCTGCCGGACTTCATGCAGTGGAGCGGGCTCGACACGCTCCCGTGGTGGTGGGCACCGTTTCGTTCCCCGGCCGTGGCGCTGGCGGCGGTCGTGCTCGTCCCCGGCGCGGTGGCCGCAGCGCTGTCGTATTTGGTCTTTCGCCGCCGCGTGACCGGTTCGTATTTCGCGATCATCACGCAAGCGCTGACGCTTGCGGCGGCGACGTTCATCATCAGCCAGCAGCAATTCACGGGCGGATTCAACGGCCTGACGGGCTTTACGTCTGCGTTTGGATTCTTGCTCGCAGATTCGCGTACGCAGGTGGGGCTGTATTGGATTACGCTCGCCGTCTTGGCGCTCGCCTTCGTCGCAACGCGCACGCTGCAGACCTCGGCATTTGGAAAAGTGTTGCTTGCGATCCGGGACGGTGAGAACCGGGTGCGGTTTCTGGGCTACGATCCGCTTCCGTTCAAGGTGATCGCGTTCGTTTTTGCGGGGGTTCTTGCTGGAATCTCCGGTGCGCTCGTCACGCTCGATCTCGGCGTGATCTCGCCGGCGATGTTCGGCGTCGTTCCGTCGATCGAGATGGTCATCTGGGTCGCGATCGGCGGCCGCCGCAGTCTTGTGGGCGCGATCGTCGGGACGCTCGTCGTGAACTTTGGCAAAGATTTTGTGAGCAGCGCCTTTCCCGAACTGTGGCTCTACGTTGTTGGGGCCGTCTTCGTGCTGGTCGTGACGATCGCTCCGCAGGGGCTGGTCGGTCTTGTGACCTTGCGCCGGCGCCTGCCGCGCGCCGGCGTGAGAACCGCGGCCGCACTCGAATGACGGACGGCGTCGCCCCGCTGCTCTCGGTCGAACACGTGACCGTCTCGTTCGACGGCTTTCGCGCGCTCGACGATTTGAGTTTCGCACTCGCTGCCGGCGCGGTTCATGTCCTCGTCGGCCCCAACGGAGCGGGCAAATCGACGTTGCTCGATACGATCATCGGGCGAGTCCGGCCCGCTTCCGGGCGCGTGGTCTTCAAGGGCGAGGATCTGGCGCGCGTCCCCGAGTACGCGATCGTGCGGCGCGGCATCTGCCGCAAATTTCAGACGCCCGGCGTGCTCGATGCGCTTACGATCGAGGAGAATCTCCGCGTTGCGGCGGCGCGGAATCGCAGCGCGTGGCATGCCCTGCGCATGGGCGCGAGCCCTTCCGAGCGCGCGCGCACCGACGAGGTGCTGGCGATCATCGGTCTTGGCGATCGTCGCAACTCGCTTGCCGCCGAACTCGCCCATGGAATGCGGCAGTGGCTGGAGATCGGCATGGTCGTTGCGTCGGATGCGGATTTGCTCTTGCTCGATGAACCCGCGGCGGGGATGACGCATCAAGAAGCGGAGGCGACCGCGCGGCTCGTGCGTTCGCTCGCGGGCCGGCATGCCGTCATCGTGATCGATCACGACATGGACTTCGTCGAACAGCTCGCCGCGCCGGTGAGCGTGCTCTGTATGGGACGGATGCTCGCCCACGGTTCCGTCGCGGAGATTCGCGCGAACCCCGAGGTGGCTGCCGTCTATCTCGGTCGCGCCCGTGAGGCCGGCGTTGCTGGCGCTTGAGGGCGTGGGCTCGGCGTACGGCATGAGTCAGGTGCTCAGCGGGATCGCGCTCGACGTCGGCGCCGGCGAGGCCGTTGCGCTGCTCGGTCGCAACGGCGTCGGCAAGACGACGCTCTTGCGCGCGATCGTCGGGTTGCAGCCCACCAACGGCGGTCGCATCGCGCTCGATGACAAACCGATCGCGCGACTCCCGGCGTATCGTCGCGCGCGGCTCGGCATCGGGTACGTCCCGCAGGGGCGCGGCATTTTTCCGCAGTTGACCGTCGAGGAGAATCTCTCGGTAGGCGCCTCGGCGCTCGCGGGACGCAGCCCGGCGATCGTGCCCGATGTCGGCCCGCTCTACGAACTCTTTCCGACGCTGGCGCGCTTGCGCGCTCGCAAGGGCGGCGTGCTCAGCGGCGGGGAGCAGCAGCAGTTGGCGCTTGCGCGTGCCCTGCTCGGCAAACCGCGCTTGCTGCTCCTCGATGAACCAACGGAGGGCATCCAACCCTCGATCGTTGCGGAGATCGAGGGCGTGCTCGGACGGATCCGGCGCGAGCTCGGCGTGGCGCTCTTGCTCGTCGAACAGCACCTCGATTTCGCCTGGTCGATCGCCGATCGCTACTACGTCATGCAACGCGGCACGATCGTCCGCTCAGGAACGACCGACGGCGAGTCGCCCGAGGCAATCGCACCGCTGCTGAGTGTCTAGCTGCTATCTGCCGGCCCCTCTACGTTGCGCGAACTCGACCGACACAATGTTGTCGTTGAGCACATCGTCTCTCCGCCCGCGAGTCGATGGAACGCTCAGTTCGTGTTGAGGTTTGCGCCGTCGAGGTGAGCACCAAGGAACTGCGTCCCTTGAAGTATTGCCCCGGAAAAATTGCAGCCGCTAAGCGACGCTCGAATGAACGAAGCGCCGGACGCGTTCGCGTCCGCGAAGTTTGTTCCGTCGAGTCGTGATCCCGAAAAATTCACGTTACGCAAATCAGCTCCCGCAAAGTTTGCTCCGGTAAGTCTGATCCCATGAAGATCGTCACCGGCAAGGTTTGCATCGCTCAGGTTGCATCCTACGCATCCATCGAGCATCGTGCGGACGTCGAGCCCGCGCAGGTCCATGTCCGAAAACGAGGATCCGATGACTCGCAGGCCCGTCATCTTTGCCCCGCGCAGCGAGACGTCGTCGATATTTACGCCGATGAAACGTGCGTTGACGAGCGAGGAGCCATCGAGTTTCGCACCGCTTAGATTTACACCGCTAAATGTCACTCCATCGAGCCGAGCGTCACGTAAGTCCGAATTTTCGAAATTCGTACCGTCGAGATTCGCTCCTCGTAAGTCAATACCGCGCAGATCGCGGCCCGACATGTCGCAGCCGGCGCACTGGGCCAGGATTTGCGCGATGGTTGATAGAGCGGTCGCCTTGTCAACAGCGCGTTGTTCGTTCGCGTGAGCAACGACGCGCGGCATCGCCGACGGGAGACGTTCAAGCGACGCATCGACGAGATCGCCGATGCGCTCTCTGATGGATTCCGTGTCGACCTTAACGGAATCATCGCCGCTGACGTTGACGAGCACGCGGACGTGTGCGCTCACGCGGGGAGCTGGGGCTGCGGCGACGGGCGGCGCAGCAGGCCGCGAAGGCGGTTCGGCGTGCGAGCTCACGGGCGCGGGCGGTGACGGCGGTGCGGCCGGGCTCACGATCGTGCGCACAAAATCAGACGCCGTGGGCGCGGGGCTCGCGAGCGACACGAGGTTCGGCCCCGGCAACTGCAGCGCCGGCGCACTCGAGGCCGCGGCGACGATGCTGAGCACGGCGGCGCCGACGATCGCGAGCGCCGCGAGCGGGCCGAGTGCCGGGATCGCGGTACGTCCCGAGAGCAGCGTTTCGATGCGGATCGAAATTTGTTTACGGGTCAGCAGCGCGCCGGGTGCGACGACGGCGTGTTCGGGCATGCGCATTTCGCGCGCGAGACGCCAGAGCGATGTCGCGTATTCTTTGGGCTGACCGGTCCGCGCGACGACCGCTTCGTCCGAGGCGATCTCGCGCTCGAGCGCGATGCGGCGGCCGACGATCCAGACCAGCGGGTTAAACCAGAAAAGCCGCTCGATCGTACGCTGCAGCAAGTTCGTCCAGTCGTCGTAGCGCTGGAGATGCGCGTTCTCGTGCATGACGAGCGTCTCGATCCCGCCGAGGCCGTTCGCCGTCGCGAGTTCCGTGGGGATCAAAATTACCGGTCGGCGGAACCCGATCGCGACCGGTGTCTCGGTTTCATACGAGAGGCGCAAGTAGACTTCGCGTTCGGCGTTCCCGCCCTCGGTCAGCCACGGCAGATCGTCGGCAAGGGTTCCGTCGAGCGGGCTCGAGCGGCGCTTGAGGCCGCGCACGCGGAGCAGGCTCGCGACCAGGCCGCCGAACCCGATTGCCGCGCCAAGCGCCCACACGGTGACGATCCCGAGCGCGATCGTGCGACTCAGATGCACGCCCGGTAACGTGAGCGCCGGGGTAGCGGACGGCTCGTGTCGCGACGTGCGGCGCGAGCCGTCCGCGTGGGTCTCCGGCCTGGAGGCACGCCCGCCGGAGACATCTGATGGAACGGCCGGTGCGGTGACGGCAGATACCAAGCTCACACCGGCATTTGTGGGACCGGCGATTCCGGCCGATGCGCGCGACGCGGAGACGCCGAATGCCGCGAGCGGCACCAGCGCGGTCGCGACCAGCGCGATCGTCCACAGCGCGTGCCGCGCGGCGGCGCTGAGCGCAAGGAAGCGCACGAGCGCCAAGACGATCGCGCCGAGGACGGCGCCGGCGACGAGGCTCGCAACGACGGCGTGCAAAGCGGCGCCGACGATCCCCTCGAGCACCGCTTATTTCCCCTTGCGGTCGATCAATTCGCGCAGCCGTGCGAGTTCGGCGTCGTCGATGTTCTCGGACTCGAGCAAGTTGAGCACCAGTTCGCGCGGCGAATTGTTGAAGAAGCGCGAGACGACGTGCTGCACGACCGATCGCTGCGCATCTTCGCGCTCGACGGCCGGCTTGTAGATGAAGGCACGCCCGCTCGCCTTGTGCTTCACGTGGCCCTTTTGCTCCAGGATCCGCATCGTCGTCAGCACGGTGTTGTAGGCGAGCGGTGGATCGCCGAGCGACTCGGTCACTTCGGCGACGGTCGCCGAACCGCGCGTCCAGAGGATATCCATCAGGCGGTACTCCGCCTCGGTGAGGGTCGGCGATTTCTTGCGGGCCATGGATTTGACGCTACCACGCGCCGGGCACGCTGTCAACTATTTCAATAGGTGATGGGTGCAAAAAGAAAGGCCCCGGATACCCGAGGCCTTCGCAAGCGAGATGCTTAGACTTTCATGACCGTGTAGCCGTCGCGCGGCTTGATCGTCTCCGAAGCGAAGATCTTCGAGGCGGCCGTGCTGTCGGGATTGCTGCACGATTCGGCCGCGTAGTCGCCACCGACGCGCGAACCGATCGTGAAGTATTCGCCGGACGAACGGCGCTTCGACTTCTCGACGATCACGCCGGCGTAGGTGTTTTGCACGGCTTGGTGGTCGCACTCGCGGAAGTACGCCTGCTGCGCCTTGGCCGCATCGTAGTGATAGCCCTCGAACGCCTTGACGAGCTTTGCGGTGTCGGTCGTACCCGCGGCGTTGAGGCGGTTGATGATGTTCATGGCTGCCTCATAGCCAAGGTATTGGCGCCAGTCGACGTTCGGCGACCCTTGCTTGAGACGCTTGTAGAGCGTCATCGCATCGCCGCCCGCTTCCGGACCCCAGACGTAGCCCCACGCGGAGCCGATGAGATCGTCGACGGGCATGCCGACCGCGACGTCGTTGCCGCACAGGATACCGCCGAACTTCATCGTTTTGTTGAGCCCGAGTTGGACGGCCGCTTTGGTCGCGTTCTGCGTGTCGGGGCCGTAGTTGCAGAGCACGAGCACGTCGGCGCCCGAGTTGCGCGCTTTGGTCAGGTACGACGAGTAGTCGGTCTGGCCGAGCGGATGCAAATCGTTGCCCATCTCCTGGCCGCCTTGGGCGAGCAAGATTTTCGAAAGACGCGCGTGCGCGTCGTTGCCGAACGCGTAATCGGCGGTGAGGAAGTACCACTTCTTGCCGAACTTCAAGAGCGCGGGTCCGACGGCGTTCGCAAGCATCGCGTTCGAACAGGTTTGCCGGAACGTCACCTTGTTGGCTTTCGGACCGGTGATATTCGTGTCGTGCGTGCCGATCGCCATGAAGAAAACGCCGTTCTCTTCCGCGATCGACGAGACGGCGAGGCCGACACCCGAGCTCAGGCAGCCCGCAAGCACGTCGACTTTCTCTTGCGAGATCAGGCGCTTGGCTTCGGTGCCGCCGACGTCGGGCTTCGAGTTGTCGTCGCCTTTGACGATCTCATATTTGATGCGCGAATTTTTCTTCATGACATCGGCGATGGCGGTTTCCATGCCGTATTGCTGCGATGCCGATGCCGACGCATACACACCCGAGAAGCCGTCGATGTGGCCGATTTTGACGGTCGCTCCGCCGCCGGCGGCGATCACGTCGCGCGGGGGGAGCAGCGGCGCGGCGCCGGCCGCGCGGGATTCGAGAAGCGGGAAGCCGAGCGCGGCGGCGCCGGCCAGACCGAGCGCACCGGTGCGCCGTAAAAACTCGGCACGATCGACGGATTGTTCGGGACGTTGATCAGCCATGGTACTCCTTGCCGAAAAAAAGCAGATGATCGTGAAACTTTGCTCCCCGCTTGCGAAGTCATGCCCGCGTTCGGCGCCGAAGGGTTCGAAAAATGACGGAAGACCGCTCCGAGCCCAAAGTCGTCCTGCTCGTGCGGCTGCTGAGCGCGATCGACGAGGGCCGCTACACCTTCGAGGACCTCAAAACGCGGATCGCGGACGGGAAGCCGCCGTCGACCCGCAGCCTGCGGCGCTACCTCTCGATCCTCGCCGAGGCCGGCTTCCCGTGGTATTTCGACCGCGCCAGCAGCACGTACCGGTTCGCCGAGGGCTACAGCCTGCGGCGCCTCAACCTCACCCAGCGCGAGCTGTTAGGTCTCGTGACGCTCAAGCGTCTGGGCGCGTCGCTCGGCGGGACGCTGGCCGGCTACATCGAGGAGACGACGACGAAACTGCTCGCCTCGAGCGACCGGCGCAGCGCGAACGCGACCTCGTCGCTCGCGATCCGGCTCGATACGGTCGAAATGGAGCCCGCGGTCGAGGCGACCTTCGAGACGCTGCAAAGCGCCGAACGCGACCGGCGCCGCGTGCAGTTCGCGTACGTCGATAAGAACGGGAAGCCCAGCGACCGGCGCGTCGACCCGTACGGCTTCATCGTCTCGTCGGGCCGGGTGTATCTGGTCGGTTTCGATCACACGCGTAGCGACATGCGCGTCTTCGCGATCGACAACGTCGCGACGGTCGGCGTCACGCCGCAGACCTTCGAACGGCCGGCCGACTTCAACCTCGACGCCTACGGCGCGAATTCGGTAAGCGGCGTCTTTCACGGCGCGACGCTCACCGACGTTACGGTTCGTTTTTCGCCCGTCGTTGCCAAAGCGGCCGCGGCCGGCAGCGTCGCGCGCGAACGGCGTGTCGCCCGGCGCGATGACGGCGGGGTGGATATCACGTATCGCGTGAGCGATCCGTTCGAGATCGTGCGCTGGTCGCTGGGCTGGGGTGCGGAGGCCGAAGTCGTCGCGCCGGCGAGCGCACGCGCGGCCGCGCGCGAGATCGCGCAGCGCGTCGCGGAGCGCTACCGGGACGTTTAAGCCGGGGTAAGGCGGCGGCCGTTGACCTTCTGCGTCGCCGGCGGCGCGAAGTTCGTCGATTCGATGGCCGTGAGACCCCCGACGCTCGCGTATCCGCCGACGCTCGAGGCCAGCGCCGCGATCTCGCGTTGGAGCGAATCCGACGTTGCGAACGACGAACCGGCAGCACCCGACACCAGTGCATTCGTGCGCTCGATCTCCACGGCGCTGCGCTCGATGATCGCTAGCGTCTGGGTCTGTTCGCCCGTCGCGGTCGCGACCTGCGCGGCGACGCCGGTGGCGAAATCGATCGCGCCGCGAACTTGGCGTGAGAGGTGGCCGACGACTTGCGCCGCGTCCTGCGTGGCTTGCGCCATCCGGCGCATCTCCTCGGTTGCGAGTTCGATCTGCGCCGTGCGTTCGGCCTGATTGCTCGCAATCGCGACGATCTCGCGCGCACCGTTCGCGTTCTCGCTGATCTCGACGACGAGCCGTTCCATCGACTCGCTCGTGAACGCGGCGCGATCGATCGCACTCTTCGCCAGTTCGCGTGCGCCGTTAGCCGTTCTCACCAGGGCTTGGGTTTCGGAGACGACGCTCTCGACGAGCTCTGCGACCTCGTCCCCGGCCGATTTCGAGCCGGCCGCGAGGCGTTGCAGTTCGTTTGCGATCACGGCGAAGCCGCGACCGGCGGTGCCTGCGCGGGCAGCCTCGATCCCGGCGTTGAGCGCGAGCAGGCTCGAGCGCTCGGCCATGTCGTTGATGACGCTGACTTGAGCGCGGATGGCGCTGGCGGTCGTCTCGGCCAGATGCTCGAGCCGCCCGACCGTGTCGACGAGCGACGTCCCGACACTGTGCATGTCCGAGACGAGCGTGCTCACGGCTTCGCCGCCGCGATCCGCGGAGCTCTTCGCAATTTCGGCGCGGCTTCCGACGTCGCGGGCGCGCGTCGCAACCGCAATCGATTGTTCGGCGAGCGCGCGACCCGCGTCGTTCGAACGATCGATGCTCTCGGTGAGCTGGTGCAGCGCGACGTTCGTCGAGTCGACTTCGGCGACGAGCGCATCGAGCTGCGTCAGCCCGGTGCGGGACGAGGATTCGAGATCGATGCAATCGTTGCGGATCGCACGGGCGCTCGCGGCGAGTTCGCTCAGCGCGGCGAGGATCTGGCGGCTCGCGAGTTCCTGTTCTTCGGTGCCGGCGCGCAGCGATTCGGCGGTGCGCACGTTATCGCCGGCGGTCTTCGCGATCGCGTGCGAGGCGCTACCGATCCCGCCGATCATCGTGCGTAGCGTGCCGGCCATCTGATTGAAGGACGACCCCAACTCGTGCAGCTCGCGCGTTTCGCCGAGTCCGTCGAGGGTGACCATCGCATCGAGCGAGCCGTCCGAGAGCCGATGCGCCGCCTCGCGTACGCGTTCGATCGGCGCCGCGATACGGCGCGCCGTCCAGAACGCTGCGAGAAAAGCCAGTGCGAGGACGACGACCCCGGCGATGACGGACTCCAGCGCGAGGCTGCGAATCGGGGCCAGCGCAGCCTTTTGATCGACCGTGCCGATTAGGCTGAGGTCGAGGCCCGTCGTCGTCGAGGCAACCGCCGCGCGCATCGCCGACGTGTCCGCCATCGGCGGCGCCGTCTTGCCGGCGTTCTGCGCAATGATCGTCTTTCCGGAGGCGAGATACAGCGCGCTCGCGTTGTCGACCGGCACGGTGCGCAGCAACCCGACGATTTCGGTCGTCTGCAAGCGCCCGAGCAGCGTTCCGGTGTGCAGGCCGTTGCCGTCGAACATCGGTGCGTAGACCGGGAACACGTCGAGCGACTGATCCGCGAAATGGGTCAGCGGCAAAATGCCCGGCCGTACGGCCGTCTTGAAGGTTTGCAGATACGCGGCCGACGAGTCGATCTGCGGCGCACCCGTCGAGGCGACTACCTTGCCGTCGAGGTCGAGGATCGTCAGATCGGCGTAGCGGTCCGAGCCGAAGGCGCCGGCGTAGTCGATGAGAACTTTGGCCCGTTCCGTCGGGGTGATCGTCGTCACTTGGAGCTGCGAGGTCGTCATCGCGCGCATCTCATCGACGCGCGATCCTAGATAGGAGTCGATGGCGCTCATCGACTGCTTGGCTTCTGCGTCGATCCGGGCTTGGATCTGCCGTTCGATCGTCGTCCGGCCGCTCCAGTATCCCGCAAGGGATACCGCGACGACGGTAACCAACACGATAGCTGCTACGGTGATCGTCAGCGAGCCGGCAAGGCTGGCGCGACGTTGAGCAAGCACCTTCACACCTGGAGTATATGGGTTGTACGTTATGCGGTATTTAAGAGCATTCACCATCGTCGGTATGCTCGCACTAGCCGCCGGCGGAGGCGCGGTGTCCGCGCAAACGGCCGACGGCCGCACGATCGACGGCGTTCATTGCGAAGCGATGGAGCAGACCGCGATGCACATCCACCAGCACGTCGCGATCTACGATCACGGCAAACCGGTGACGATCCCCGACGACGTCGGACGGCCGATCGCCGCGCAGTGCTTCTACTGGCTCCACACGCACACGCCCGACGGTATCATCCACGTCGAGGCGCCGACGCTGCGCACGTTCACCCTGGGTCAGTTCTTCGACGTCTGGGGCGAGCCGCTCTCGCGCACCAACGTCGCGGGTGCGAAGCCGCGCCGCGGCGAGCACGTCGCGGTCTACTTGGACGGACAGCCGTACGCGGGCGATCCGCGCAAGATCGAGCTCACGCTCCACCTCGACGTCGCGATCCGGGTCGGACCGCCGTACGGCGCCCCGCCGCCGTTCACGGCCTGGAACGGCAACTAGCGCGGTTGTGAAAAACGCGAAAACGTTGTGAGTGTTTGTGAGAAAGTAAAGGTTTTTGTGGATAAAGGCTTCACGCGGCCCAAAGCCTCTTGCAGAGCATTTTCGCGTATGTAATCATCAATTCACGACAGCGATGTCGGACGACTGACGAGCAGTCGGGCGCCGGAAGCGATGATCCGCGAAAGCGGAGCGGGCTCCCGGACGAATGGCCTTCGACGCCACCCGGGCCGCGCAATCGGCGCAGGTGCGCGCAACACCAACACCTCGAACGTACGAACCCCGGCGCTCACGCACCGGGGTTCGTCGTGTTCGACGGCCGAACGCATATGTTAGCGGTTGTCGAGCGCGTCGAGGGCCGAGCGGAGGACGGCGCGGGCGCGTTCGGTTTCGGCCGGTTCGATCATCGCGGGATCGACGTAGAGGTCGAGGCCGGTAACGTGCGCGCTGTACACGTGCGGCGCGCCGGCGCCTTCGGCCAAGCCGTCGATCACGTACGGCACGACGTCGCGGTTGATGCCCTTCACGCGCAGCGGTTCGAGCGCATGCGCGGTGACCAGATCGCGGACCAGCGCGTAGGTCTCGTAGCTGACGACGATCGAGCCCGGCTCCGCAATCGACTGTAGTCGCGCGGCGAGGTTCGCTTCCGCGCCGATGATCGTGTAATCCATCCGATCCGCGCTGCCGAAGTTCCCGACGTTGCAGAACCCGGTGTTGATCCCCATCCGCACGCGAAAGGGCTGCTCGATGCCGCGCGCGCGCCAGGCAGCGTTGAGCACGGCGAGTTGGCGCTGCATCTCCAGCGCCATCATCAGCGCCGCGCGGGCATCTTCCGGGACGCCCTTGGATTCGGGATCGCCGAAGAACACCAGGATCGCATCGCCGACGAATTTGTCGATCGTGCCGCCGTGGCGCAGCGCGATCGCCGACATCTCCGTGAAGTACTCGTTGAGTAGCGAGGTCAGTTCTTCGGGCTGAAGGCGTTCGCTCGTCGACGTGAAGTCTTTGATGTCGGAGAAGAAGATCGAGAGTTTCTTGCGCTTGGTGTGGATCGTCGCATCCGTCTTCCCGCTGAAGATGCTGGCATAGATCTGCGGCGAGAGATACTTCGAGATCTTCGTCGAGACCGAGGCCAGCATCGCGTTGGTCTTCGCGAGCGCGGCGGCGCTCCGCGCCTGACTGCGGATGAAAGCCGCCCCGGCGAGCGCCGCGATCACGAAGTAGATCAGCAGAAACTTGAAGCCGAAGAGATTCGTCGCGATCGGCGAGACGATCGTCAGTTCTTGGATGCCGCGGACATCGCCAACTTTCCAGTCACGCTTGGTGCTATCGGGGTTGGTGTTGTGGCATGCGACGCAGTTCGCGGCCATGATGATCGGTGCGACGATCCGCACTTTGCTCGCCGCGCCTTCCCACGACACGTTGACGAGCGGCGGTTGGGTGGGATCGGCGCTCAGCGACGCCAGCGCCGAGCGGTCGAAATCATCGAACGCGTGCGGCGCCCGGCCCCGAAACGGATAGAGCGACTTGAACTCGTAGGTGATGTTGTGCTGGTGTTCGGAGACCGCGCTGCCCAGCGCAAGCGAGAACTGCGCCGGGATCGGCAAGGCGGTGGGGTGGGTGACGACGTCCGTGGCGTAGTACGTGCGAATGCCGGTGATCGCATCGTTGAGGTCGTGCGTCTGGCGCAAGAGCGCCGTCTCCGTGAGCGAACGCAGATCGAGCCAGACCGCCAGCGGCAAGCCGGCCAGCAGCAAAACGACGAGCGCCGTGAGGCGCAGGTTGCGTGTACCGGTCATGCCGGTCCGTTCGTTGTTGCCCCCAAGTAGGCTTGCGTGACGCTCGGGTCGATCGCGAGTTCCGCGCCGGTGCCCGAGAGCACGATGCGGCCGCGTTCGAGGACGTAGGCACGATCGGCGATCGCGAGGGCGCGCCGTGCGTTCTGCTCGACGAGCAGGATCGAGGCCCCCCGCGCGCGCTCTTCGGCGACGATCGCGAAGATCTCGCTGACGAGCTTCGGGGCGAGGCCCATCGAGGGTTCGTCGAGCAACAGCGCGCGCGGTTTGGCGGCGAGCGCGCGCGCGATCGCGACCAGCTGCTGTTCGCCGCCGGAGAGCGCCCCCGCCGGGACGTCTCGGCGCGTGCCGAGGATCGGGAAACGTTCGTAAAGCGAGTCGATCGCGGCACGACCGTCGGCGCCGCGCGCGGCCGCCGCAACGAGCAGATTTTCGGCGACGCTCATCTGCGGAAGCATCCGGCGCCCTTCGGGGACGTGAATCAAGCCGCGCCGCACGATCGCGTGCGAGGAGAGCCGCGTGATGTCGTCGCCCGCGAAGCGTACGCTGCCGCCGCGCTTGGGCAAGATCGCGGAGATCGCGAGCAAGAGCGAGGTCTTGCCGGCGCCGTTTGCGCCGACGATCGCACACAGCTGGCCCTCTTCGAGTGCGATGCTGACATCGTGCAGCACGTCGATCTTGCCGTAGCCCGCGCGCAGCGCGTCGACTTCGAGTAAGGCCATCTACACGCTCTCCGTGCCGAGATAGGCTTCGATCACGGCGGGATCGGCAACGATCTCATCCGGCGTGCCGGTTGCGATCACTTCACCGAAGTTCAAGACGACGACGTTGTCGCAGGCGGCGCGTACGAGCGACATATCGTGCTCGATCAGCAGGACGCCGATCCCGCTTGCCGCGATCGCGCGGATCGTGTCGACGAGATGCGCGGTTTCGGTCGGGTTCATCCCGGCCGCGGGCTCGTCGAGCATCAGGATTGCGGGCTCGGCCGCCAGCGCGCGTGCGATCTCGAGCCGGCGCTGATCGCCGTACGGGAGCGCGCCCGCGCGCGCGTCGAGTTTCAGGTGTCGGATGCCCGCGCGTTCGAGGAGTGCTTGTGCATGCGCCGCGTCAAGCCGTCCGGGCCGCGCGAACGCGCCGGCGGACAAGTTTGCGAACACGTCGAGCGCGCCGAAGAGCCGGATGTTTTGATACGTGCGCGAGATCCCTGCGCGCGCGATGCGATGCGGCGCCATGCCGCTGATCGTCGCGCCGCCGAGGCGCACGCGGCCGGCCGAGAGCGGCACGATCCCGGTCGTCGCGTTGATGAGCGTTGTCTTTCCCGCGCCGTTGGGACCGATCAGGCCGAGCACGCGACCCGGTGCGACCTCGAGCGAGGCATTCGCGAGGGCCTGCACGCCGCCGTAGCGGATCGTTACGCCGTCGAGCTCGAGCGCCGCCTTCATCCGCGCTTCCCGAACCGGATGCCGGCGAGACCCTGCGGTGCGAAGAGCACGACGACGAGCAGAATCGCGCCGTTGACGAAGTCGCGGTAGTCGGCGAGAAAGCGAATCGCCTCAGGCAGGATCGTCAGCAGCGCGGCACCGATCGCGGCGCCCAGCGGGCTCGTGATCCCGCCGATCACGCACCACACGAGGATCTGTTCCATCCGGCCGAAGCCGAAGTCAGCCGGCGTGATGAAGAAGTTGGAGTGCGCGTAGAGCGCGCCCGCCAGGCCCGCAATCGTACCACCGATCGCAAGCGTGGTGAAACGCACCAGGCCGACGTCGACGCCGACCCCGCGCGCCGCGTTCTCGTCTTCGCGCACGAGCGCGATCGCAAGCGCGAACTTCGTGCGCGAGAAGAGCCACAGCGCGATCGAAACGACGACGAGCGTCCCGTAGATCCAGGGCGTCGTCGCATCCGCCGGAATCCCGGAGAGACCTTCCGCGCCGCCCGAAATCGTCAGGTTGTTCGCAACGATGCGTACGATCTCGCCGAACGCGATGGTGGCGATCGCGAGAAAGATGCCGCGCAACCGGCGCACGGGCAGCGCCAGCAGCCCCGCCACGATCGTGCTGCACAGCGCCGCGACCAGCATCGCCGGCAACAAACTCCAGTGCGCGTCCAGCGCGAGGATCGCGGAGATGTAGGCGGCCACGCCCATGAACGCCGCCTGCGCAAGGGCGAGTTGGCCGGCCTGCAGGCTGATCGAGAGCGACAGCGCGAGCAGCGCATCGATGCCGACCTGGTCGATCAGTTTCGAGTGCGCCGCGTAGAAGTCGGCGAGCACGTTCATCGGGTCACGCGGTGCGCAAGGTGCGCTTTCCGAACAACCCGGTCGGACGCAAGATCAAGATGACGAACATGACCCCGTACGAGATCGCATCGGACCAGCCGGAGAGGCCGAGCGCGATCGCCAGCGTCTCGACCATGCCGATTACGAAGCCGCCGATGACGGCTCCGGTGATCGAACCCATCCCGCCGAGCACGATGACGGCGAGCCCTTTGAGCTCGATCTGAGCGCCCATGTCGACTTGCACGCTGTTGTACTGCAATGCGGTCAGGATGCCGGCGAGGCCGCCGAGCGCGGAGGCGATGAAGAAGGTCGCACCGATCGTGCGTTCGAGGTCGATGCCGAGCAGCGCCGCGGCGATGCGGTCTTCGGCGACCGCACGGATCGCGCGGCCGAGCGCCGTCGCGCGCATCACCCAGGCCAGACCCAGCATGAACGCGATCGCACTCCCGAGGATCACGAGTTGGACGATCGTGAAGGTGAGCGGCCCCGCGTGCAGCGGTGCTGCATCCAAGAAACCCAGGGTGAATTTGCGTTCGTCCGGGCCGTAGATCGCGCGCGCGATCGCGCCGAAAATGATCGCCATCCCGATTGAGGAGATCAGCGGGATGAGATTCGGCGCGGCGCGCCGCCGCAGCGGCGCAAACGCGATGCGGTCGAGGATGATGCCGAGGATACCGGCGCCCGCGATCGCGACCGGCGCGGCGAGCCAGAGCGGCGCTCCCGCACCCAGCAGCGACCACGTCGCAAATGCGGCGAGCATGAAGATCGCCGCGTGGGCGAGATTGAGGATGTCGAGCACGCCGAAGACCAGCGTGTATCCGATTGCGAAGAGCGCGTAGACCGCGCCCAAGAAAAGCCCGTTGACGAGCTGTTGTCCCACCACGGGCGATTCTCCGGACTAGTGGAAGTAGGCGAAGCCGCCTTTGACGATTTGCAGGATGACGGGCGCCGCGTTCACGTCACGACCGGGGTCGAACGCGATCGGGCCGAGCACCGTCTGCGCGACGCGCAGATCGCGCAGCGCCGGACACATCGCGTCTTTCGTGGCGGCGCCGTCCTTGACTAATTGAGCGGCGAGTTGCGCCGCGGCATACGCTTGCGCACCGAACTGATCCGGCGCCGTGCCGTATTTTTTCTTGAAGCGCTCGACGAAGCTCTTGTTGCCGGCGTAGTTGCCGTTGATATACCACGCAGCGCCCACCACGACGCCGGCCGCAGCGGGTCCCGCATAGTCGTAGATCTTCGTGCTGTTGAGCCCGTTGCCGCCCATCATGTGCGTCTTGATGCCCTGCGTCGCGGCTTGCTGGATGATCTTTTCCGCTTCTTCGGCGAGCGCGCCGAGCACGATCACGTCGGGTTTGGCGGCCTTGATCTTGGTCAGCGACGCGGCGAAGTCTTTATCGCCGATGTGGAACGTCTCCGTGTCGACGATGGTCACGCCGGCTTTTTCGAGCTGCGTTTTGAAGATGTCGCCGTCGGTCTTCGTGAACGCATTGTCGTCGCCGTAGATGATCGCGGCGGTCTTGTACTTCCAGACGGCCTTCGTGCGCGCGATGGTCGCCGGGATCACTTGCGCTTCGGAGAGCGAGACGCGGAAGACGCAGGGGCCAAGCGACGTGATACCGTCGGCGGTCGTCGAGGTGCCGACGACGGCGGTCTTCGCCTGAACGGCGATCGGATCGCCTTTGCGGGCCTCGCCCGAGAGCGTCGGGCCGAGGATCAGTGCCGACCCGTCGGTGGTGAACTTCTGGAACAGGTTCGCGACTTGGTTGCCGTCGCTGGCCGAGTCTTCGACATCGAAGGTCAGGTTCGCGCCGCCCGCATCGAGCAAGCCCGACTTCAAATCGTCGGTCGCGAGGTCGTAGGCGTCCTTCTGCTGGACGCCGTACACGGCAGCGGATCCGGTGACGTCGGCGATCACGCCGATCTTGACGGTCTTCCCGGCCGCGGGGCCTTTGGTGGTCGCGGCGAGACTCGGGCCGACGACCGCGGTTGGAATGAGTGCGCACGCCGCGGCAAGCGCGAGCGCGTAGAATACCGGTCGTTTCATCCGGGCTAGAATTGTGGCCGCCCTACGGCGTTCCTGTCGCAAAAAGCGCCTTCCGCTGGCGTTCGAGTTCGACCGTCGAATCGACGGAACGCAGGCTGTCGTCGCTGTGGCTTTCGATCAGGACCGACATCTGCTCGAAGTCGCCTTTCATCGCGAAGGCCCGGGTGGCTTCGGTCGTCGCTTGGCGCTGCGCTTCGGCGAGCGTGTCGATCACGGCGCTGGAGAAGGCGTCGATCCGGGCGAGGGCCGCCTCGGCGGCTTCCGCTTGGCGCGCGCTGCGCTCCGCCTGATCGACGCCCGAGGAGATCGCGGTCGACGCGCTCTTGCCGCGGCCGTCGAGATCGCCCAGCACGTGGCGCATTTGCTGCGTCGATGCCCGCGTGCGCTCGGCCAGGCGCCGGACCTCGCTTGCCACGACGTTGAATCCGATGCCGTAGTCGCCGGCGCGGGCGGCCTCGATGGCGGCGTTGAGGGCCAGCAAGTTGGTCCGGTCCGAGACGCCGCGTACGAGCGCGATGATATCCGAGATCTGCTTCATGAGCGCGCCGAATTGTTCGAGCGCCTGGCGGCTGTCCATCGCCATCGCGGCCAGTTCTTGCACCGCGTGCGCCAGCTCGGCCACCGTCTCACGCGTGCTGGTAATGTCGTCTTGCGCCGAGGCGAAGCGGGTGAGCAGATCGGTGAAGGCGATCGCGAGATCTTCCGAGGCAACGCTCATGCGGCTCGAGGTGATCCCGAGTTCGCGCAATTTCGGCGCTTGCGCGCGCGACTGCGTCGCAGCCTGGGTCGCCGAGTTACGCACCGCACCGACGGCCGAATCGATCGCCTCGACGATATCCTTGAGTTGGAAGTGGCGATTCAATTCGCGCCGGTCGAAGCCGTCGTCGCCGCCGGCGTATGCTTCGAGATCGCCGCCCAGCAGCAGATCGTAGATCTCGTCGGGAAAGATCGGCGCCATCCGCTCCCACACGAACTGCGCCGCGCGCACGAACTCCGCGCGTTCGGAGTCGGTCAGCGCCACGATCTCGATCTTTTCGAGCAGCGCGTCGAGCGCGCGATGATCGTCGTCGGCGGCGACCTGCCGGTGCCACGGCACCACTTCTTGCATCGCGCGCTCGACCGCGGCGCGCGTATCGTCGTCGAGGCGTTGCAAACTCTCGGTGTTCGCGAGCACGATCTGCGTGTTGTAGGTATGCGCGGTCAGCGTCAGGTGCGACTGGACTTCGTAGATCTTCGTGCCGAGGATGTTCGGCAACGGGTTCTCCTGCGCGTCGACGTCGCCGTTCTTGAGCGCGTCGTACACCTGGTTGAACGGGATCACTTTCGGCGCGGCGCCGAGCGCGTGCATCAGGGCGAGATAGACGACCGAATCTTGGATGCGGATGCGCATCCCTTTGGTGTCGGACGGCGAGCGGACCGGCCGCAAGCTGTTGGTGAAGTGGCGCAGACCGTTTTCGAAATACGCCATCCCGGTGAGCCCGAAGTTCTCAAAGCCCGCCAAGACGCGCCGGCCGAGCCCGCCGTCGAGCACCGCGTGCGCCTCGGGCGTGTCGGCGAAGAGAAACGGCAGATCGAAGACCTGCGCGAGCGGCAAGAGCGAACTCGCGACGTAGGTCGTGACGCTCACGAAGTCGAGTTCGCCCGCCCGGACCTGCATGAGCGCTTCGAGTTCGGTGCCTTTGAACGGCATCTGCAAGTCGACGCGCACGCGCCCGTCGGTCAGCTCGGCGACGCGTTCGGCAAAGCGTCCCCAGGCATCCGTCGGCGGATAGCCGGGCGGGAGCTGGGTCGCGACGCGTATGGTCTTCGCGTCGTTCGAACGCGAAAAGGCGGGCCGGGAGAAGTACATGATCTCCGCGCCGTAATAGGAAAGGCGCTGGGTCGAGAACGCTGCCTCGAGCGCTTGCCGCCCCTCGGCGGCGGCGGCGCGCGCGATCGTCTCCGTCTCGCGCTTCATCGTCGTTGCGGACTGCAGGTGCGAGCGACCGGTTTCGACGGCCGTATCGAGCGAGTGCGTGACGTCGCGCGCGAGTTGGGCAAACGCGGCGATTGCGTCGGCGGCGGCGCGCGCGGTCGGCGCGGAGGCAGCGGAACGCACCGCGCTCTCGCGGACGTTGCGGATCGTCACCTCGGCTTGGCGCTGAATCTTGGTGACCAGTTCTTTGATCGAGCTGGTCGATTCGCCGGTCGTCTTCGCGAGCCGGCCCACTTCGCCGGCGACGACCGCGAAGCCCAAGCCGTGCGTCCCCGCGCGCGCGGCCTCGATCGCCGCGTTGAGCGCCAGCAGCTGCGTTTCGTCCGAGACGTCTTCGACGAACTCGGTCATCTGGCCGATCTCGCCCATCAGCCGCCCGAAATCGTCCATCGCCTTGGCCGTGCCGTCGGAGAGTTCGGCCAGTTTCACGACCGACTCGAGCAGATCTTCGACGATCTTGAGCGATGCCGCGAGATCGCTGCCCGCGGCGATCGCTTCGCTGCGCGTCGTCTCGAGCCGCGATACCGTATTGCGCGTTTCGTGCGCCAGCGTGTCCGCGGCATCGGCGAGCGCGGTCATCAGCGTCGTCTGCTCTTGGGCCGTCGCGGCGATCGACTCGGAGGCGCGGCGCACCGCCTCCGACGAGACCGCAATCGCGTGCGCGAACTCCTCGAGACGGGGAATGTCGGGAAGTAACTCGCGGACGAGCGACACCGGAAACCTCTACGAGAAAAGCGGCCGCAGCGTGCGCATGAACTCCGCAAAGCGGGGATCATCGGCGTCGCCGGACGATTGGTGCGTGTATACGACGAGCGCCCACGATTCGCCGCTCGCCAGCGTCAAGATTCCGCCATCATGTGACACGGAATCCGTATCGCCGGTCTTGTGTTCGAAGCGATCCCCCGGCGCCAGGCCGAGGCTGAGCTTACCGTTCCAGTATTGCGCCGCGAGGGCGGCCCGGATGCGATCGGCGCCCGGGACCGTTCCCGCCGCCAGCGCGGCGAAGAGGCGGGCCGCCTCGGCCGGCGGGTGTGCGTTGCGGCCGGTGGCGCCGGGATCGTCGATCAGCGGTTCGGCGCCGGAGAGCTTCCGCCGGAAGACCGTCCCCGGGTACCCCAGCGCGGCGAGGTCGGCGCTGGCGCGTTCCCGGCCGAGCACGTCGAAGAGCACGTTGGTCGCCACGTTGTCCGATCGCGAAACCGCGAGGAAGAGCAGATCGGCAAGGCTGGCGGTCGCGCCGGGCACCAGCGGTGAGGGCGCGTCGTTCGGGGTCATGTTGGCAGCTTCCACGACGGTGTGCTGCGGCCAAGCGTGGCTGCCGCGCGCGACGGCGGCGGCCGCCGCGACGGCCAGCGGGACCTTGATCATGCTCGCGGCGGCCCAATCCGGGCCCTGCGGCCCCGCGCAGACCAGCGGGCTCAGGCCGTCGAGGCGCTGGACGCAGACCGCGGCGTCTCCGAGGCCGGCGGCTCGCGCGGCTGCGGCGAGCCGGCCGGCGCCGAGGCGGGAACTCATCGGGCGGCGGTGTGGTCTAGAAATGCAAGTGGGTACTTGCACGTAACCTTGAAATCGTGTAGTTTGGTGCAAGTACTTACACGCACAACCCGGATGGTGATCCACATGACCGAACTCCGATTGGGAATCGACGATGAAGAAGCCCGCCGCGCGATCGCGGCGGCGGCCGACCGCGCGCTGCATGGGACGCCGTCGGCGCCGCGCTTGCGCGTGGTCCTGACCGGGCCGGGGCTCTCGGCTCCGGTGATGGCCGCATTGATCGCGGCCCTGCGCCGCTTGCGCGAGTTCGGCGGCGCGATCGTCGTCGAGGCCGAAGACGCGCGCGCGCGGGCGGCGCTGGCGACCAGCGGGCTCGATCGGGTGTTTGCTCTGCCGATCGGCGAGTCGGAATCAGATTCCGGCCCGGAGCGCGACACCTTCAGCGGCAAACCGAACCGCTCGCACATCAAGTCGTTCTTGCGCTCGTCGGCGGCCCTGCTCGCGGTGCTTTTCACCGTGCACACCCCGGCGGCGCGCGCCCAAGGGACCGACGGCTCGCCGGTCACCAGCGATCCGGCGGCGATCCTGGCCCACGTGATCGACCGCAATCCGGACCTGGGCAGCTACCAGTCGCGGGTTCATATCGACGTGAAGATGACGTCATTCCCCTGGCTCCACGAGCACCTCGACGGGTCGACGTATTTCAAGCGCCCGAACAACTACGAAGTCGCCTTCGACCGGGTTCCCGGTTACGCCAAGGGCTTCGAAAAGCTGTATACCGATATTGGCGACCCCGCAAAGTGGGAAAAACGGTTCCTGATCACCGTCGTCGGGACCCGGCCGTTCGAGGGCCATCAGGACATCGAACTGCGCATGGTCCAGCGCGTTCGCGGGATGATCGACCATGAAACCGTCCTCGTCGATCCCACCGCGTGGGCGATCGATGAATTGGAGTACCATTACTACACCGGCGGCGTCATCGCCATGACGCAGCATTTCCAGACGATCGACGGCCATTGGATGCTCGCCTCGCAGGATGCAAGCATCGATATTCCGCACGTCCGCGCGGTCGCGCACGGCTCCTACGGCGAGTACCGGGTGAACGTCGCGATCGACGACGCCGTCTTCACGGGGAAATGATGCAAACGATCGCCCGTCCCGGTTCGTCCGCGCAAGAAACCCGCCGTCGAATTCTCTCGGCGGCGAAAGAAATTTACGAAACCAAAGGAACGCGCGGTACCACGACCCGCGAAGTCGCCGAACGCGCCGGCGTCAACGAAGCGACGCTCTTCCGCCACTTCGGCAACAAGAACGCGCTGCTCTTGGCGATGCGCGAATACATGTGCGGCCTCGAAGAGTTCAATATCGTGATGGATTCTCTCTCCGGGAACATCGCCGACGATCTGCTAGTCCTGGCGCGCGCGATGGTTCAGCGCATGCGCGATCAGCGGAAGATGATGTGCGTGAATTTGGCCGAGAGCGCGCTCGGCGAAATCGAATTGGTCCAGCCCGAGTGGCGGGGACCGCGTCAGATCCGCGCGCGCGCCGCGCAGTACTTCGCCGATCACATCGCGCGCGGGACGCTCCGCGGCGATCCCGAGCAGCACGCGCGCGCCTTCATGAGCATCCTCTTCGCATACGTCGTCGCCGAGAAACTCTGGCACGACAGCCCCGGTGAAACCCAAGATTTGCCCTACCTCGTCCACCTCTTCTTGAACGGAGCACAATCGTAGTGGAAACGCGCACCGAAGCCCCGCCGCGCACGGGACAGTCCGACGGCCGCGGAGCGGCTACGCCGCCTCCGTCGGAGCCGGCGAAGAAGGCTCGCAAGGCTCCGCCGCTTTGGGTGCTCGTCATCGGCGGCATCGTCGTCATCGCCATCTTGATCTTCGGGATCCAGTGGCTGGCGTACGCGCTCGGTCACGAATCGACCGACGATGCGAAGGTCGACGGCAACACCGTCGCGATCACGAGCAAGATCTCGGAGCGCGTCGCGAAGGTGCTCGTCGATACCAACCAGGAAGTGCGCCGCGGACAGGTGCTCATTCAGCTCGACGATCAGGACGAGCGGACGCGGCTCGCGCAGGCGACCGCCGCGCGCAACGCGACCGCCGCGCAGGGCACGGCCGCGCAGCAGAACGTCCAACTTACGATCGCGCAGCAGAACGCGCAGGATCAGCAAGGCACCGGCGGTATCACGTCGGCCGAGTCGCAACTGAAGAACGCGCAAGCGCAGTACGATGCCGCCCAGCAGCAAGCGAAAGCCGCGTATGCGGCGATCGCGCAAGCGCAGGCGCAGCTCAAACAGGCCGCGGCGCAAGTTCCCTCCGCGCGTGAAACGCTGGTGAAGGCCAACGCGGATCTCGCGCGCACGGCGTCGCTCGTGCGCACGGGTGACGAGCCGGAGTCGCAACTCGACGCCGACCGCGCCTCGCAAGCGTCGGCACAGGCCAACTATCAAGCGGCGCTCGACAACGAAAACGCGGCCGAAACGGCCGTGACGCAAGCGCAAGCGCGTTACGTCGCGTCGCTCGCGAGCGCGAACGCCGCGCAGGCCGGGATCGGCGCCCAAGAAGGCCAGATCACGACCGCGCAAGGTCACTTGAGCGAATCCGACACGCCGTACCGCGTCTCGGCGGAACGTGCCCAGGCCGCGGCCGCCAACGCGCAGACGAAGTCGCTCGATGCGCAGCTGCGCACCGCGCAAGACCAGCTCAGTTATACGGTGATCCGCTCGCCGATCGACGGCTACGTCGGCTCGAAGAACATCGAGATCGGCGCGACCGTGGCGCCGGGCCAGTCGCTGCTGGATCTGATCCCGCAGACCGGACTCTACATCACCGCGAACTATAAAGAAACGCAGCTCGGCTCGATCAAAGTGGGCGCGCCGGTCGACATCGAGGTCGACGCCTACAAGGGCGTCAAGTTCCACGGCCACGTCGAGTCGATCGCGCCGGCCTCGCAGAACACGTTCAGCCTGGTGCCGGCCCAGAACGCGACCGGCAACTTCGTCAAGGTGACGCAGCGTATCCCGATCCGCATCCTCGTCGACGATCCGCCGGCCGACAAGCCGCTGCGCGTCGGGATGTCGGTGACGGCGTCGGTCGCCAAGCAGAAGTAGCGCCGAGGTGAACGGGTCCGGTCGCGAAAGCGTCGTCGAATACGGCTTTCGCCGGTTCGTCGTGGTCTTCGCGATCATCCTCGCGACCTTGCTCGAGATCGTCGACACGACGATCGTCAACGTGGCCTTGCCCAATATCCAGGGCGGCCTCGGGGCGAATCTCGAGCAAGCCGCTTGGATCAGCACGGGCTACATCATCGCGAACGTGATCGTCATCCCGATCACGCCGTGGCTCGCGCTGCGCTTCGGCCGGCGGAACTACTTCTTCACGTCGATCGCGATCTTCACGTTCGCATCGGCCATGTGCGGCCTTGCGAACAGCATCGAGATGCTCGTGTTCTGGCGCATCATCCAGGGCATCGGCGGCGGCGGGCTGATCTCGACGTCGCAAGCGATTCTTCGCGAAACCTTCCCGAGCACGCAGCAGGGGGCGGCGGCCGGGATCTTCGCGATGGGCGTCATCGTCGGCCCGACCGTCGGGCCGACGATCGGCGGCCTCATCACCGACAACTTCGGCTGGCCGATGGCGTTCTACGTCAACGTCCCGCTCGGCATTCTCGCGATGACGCTCGTCGCGCGGTTCTTGCGCGATCCCGTCAAAGCGCAGAAGCTGCCCGTCGATGTGATCGGGCTCGGGCTCTTGGCGCTGGGCGTCGGGTCGCTGCAGTACGTGCTCGATCAAGGCCAGCAGAAGGATTGGTTCGGCGATTCCTCGATCGTGGTCGGCACGATCCTCGCGGCCGGGGGGCTCGTCGCCTTCGTGCTCTACGAGCTGTTCGGCACGACGAAGCCGATCGTCGATCTGCGCATCCTGCGGTATCGCAGCGTGTGGAGCGGGTCGCTGCTCGGGATGTGCCTCGGGATCAGCCTCTACGGGTCGGTGCTGCTCTTGCCGCAGTTCGTCGAGAACTCGCTCGGCTTTACGGCGACGCTCTCGGGCGAGCTGCTCATCATGCGTGCGGCGTTCGTCATGCTCTTTACCCCGTTCGTCGCGCGGCTCGCGGGCTCGGGGAAAGTCGATGCGCGCATCTTCATCGCGAGTGGTTTCATCCTGGTCGGACTCTCGAACGTGCTCCTCGCCCGCGTGACGACGAGCGACTCCAGTTTTTGGACGTTCCTCATCCCGCTCGCGCTCTCGGGGATCGGCCTCTCGCAACTCTTCGTCCCGCTGACGGTCAGCGTGATCGGCAGCGTCAAGCCGCCCGAGATCCCGGCTGCCTCGGCATTCTTCAACTTGGCGCGGCAGATCGGCGGGAGCATCGCGATCGCGGTGCTCGTCACCGTGCTCGCGCGGCAAGGCGACGTCCACCGCACCGCGCTCGCCGCGTCGATTACCCGCGACCGTGCGCCGATCGCGCGCACCATCCAGCGTCAAGGGTCGCTCGCGGCCGCCGCGCGGCAACTCGATCAGCTCGTCGGCGCACAGTCGCAAGTGCTCGCGTATGCGGACACGGCGCTGGACACGGCACTCATCACCCTCGTCCTCACCCCGCTCGTTTTCCTCATGCGACGCTCGCAACAGCGCAGCGCGCCGGCCCTCGCCGAATGACTTCTCTAGGAGCTATCGTGCACTCTCGCCTTCTCTCTCTCACCCTCAGCTCGACGCTCGTCGCGCTGGCGGTCGCTCCGGCGCCCGTCTTCGCGCAAGGGACTCCGTCATCGGCGCAACCCGGCTCGCAAACGCCGCAAGCGCAGAGCACCGCCGCGCCCCAATCGCAATCGACGGGTACGCCGCAACAGCCGCAGCCGACGGCAACCGGCGGCGGCAGCTCGTCGCCGTCATCGTCCGGCGCGCCGGCGAGCGCGGGACAAGAGGGACTGCCGCCGCCGCCGCTGCCGGCGGTATTGCCGGCCGTGCCCAACATTGCCCCCGGGTACGCGGCGAATCCGAATGGACCGTTGCCGAACGGCGATCTCGTCGGCGTGCAGCAGATGCCGTTCGTCGGGATCAAACTCGACGACGCCGTGACGATGGGCCTGCAGCGCAACACCGATCTCGCCATCTCATCGTCGAACGCGCGCATCGCGAACTATCAGATCGTTGCGGCCAAAGGCCTCTCCGACGTCCAGTTCATGCTGCAGCCATCGTATTCGCATAACGTGACGGCGGCCGAGAGCCCGTTCGCGACCGGTCCCGGCGGCGCTCCCGTCACCCAGATCGAACAGAGCGTGACCGGCGGCTTTCGCGTGCAGACGCCGTACGGCACGCAAGTTGCGCTGACCGGCTCCGCATCGAGCACGTACAACAACTCGGTTTACAACAGCTATAACCCGTTCTACCAAACCGCGATCGGGCTCTCGATCACGCAGCCGCTGTTGCGCGGCCGCGGGATCAACGAGGAATCGCGTCAGATCCAACTCGCCGCCGCGAACGCGCAGGCGCAGCAGGCCGGACTCCTCGTGCAAGCCTCCCAGACGATCTCGAACGTCTCCGACACGTATTGGGATTTGGTCGCCGCCTGGCGCGACGTTGCGATTCAAGAAGAAGGGCTGCGCGAAGCGCAAGCCCAGGCCGATTCGAACACGCGCCTCGCGAAGCGCGGCGCGGTCGCTCCGGTCGAGATCGTCGAATCGAACACGCAAGTCAACGTCTTCCAGGACAACGTGTTCTCGGCGCTCCAGAACGTCCAGCGCTTGCAGACCCAACTCAAGACGCTCATTCTCGGCAACCCCGGCGACCCGCTCTGGTCGGCGAACCTCGTGCCGACATCGGCGGTCATCCAATTGCCGACCGAACCGAAGCTGAACGACTTGATCGTGACCGCGCTTCGCAATCGGCCCGAGGTCGCTCAATTGCGCGCGTCGCGGCTGAGCGCTGCGACCAACCTCGCGTATGCGAAGAACCAATTGCTGCCGCAAGTCGATCTGAACGGGAGCGTGACCGAGAACGGCTTTGCCGGCGTTCCCACCGACCTTAACGGGACCCCGCTCTTCAAAACCCTTGGCGGCGAGATCACCTCGCTCAACGCGCTGATCGCGAACGCTGACGCCGGACTACCGGCGGCCGATCAGATTCCGCTGGTGGCCGCCAACTTCGGCTCGACCCCGACGTACCAGAACGGCAAGTACGGCCAAGCCTGGACGAATCTCTTCGACTCGCGCTATCCCGACTACGTCGTCTCGCTGACGCTCTCGTTCCCGTTGCGCAACCGCACCGCAAAGGCCGACTACTCGATTGCGAAAGAGCAAGCAACGCAGGTCGCGGTCCAAGAGATCGCGCTGCTCCAGCGCATTCGCTCGGATGCGGTGAATGCGATTCAGACTCTGCGCGAGACGCAGTACCGCCTCGTTGCGGCAAGCGCCGCGCGTGCGGCGTCGGAACGCGTGTTGCTCTCCGAACAGCGCAAGTTCCGGGTCGGCAATTCGACCACGTTCCTCGTGCTGCAACGGCAACTCGAAGTCGCGAACAATCGCGGCCGCGAGCTGCAAGCGCAAACCGATCTCAATAAAGCCGTGATCGAACTCAATCGCGTCGCGGGCACCGATTTCGCCGCCAACAACATCGACGTCAGCGGCCTCGGCGGCCAGACCTTTGCAACGCAGACGCCGACCGGCACGAACCTGCCGCCCGTTCCGTCGAAATAATGCGGTGGAACTCCGGCAGCTCCGTTATTTCATCGCAATCGCCGACCGGCTGAGCTTCACGCGGGCGGCCGAAGATCTCGTTATCGCGCAGCCCGCGCTCAGCGCCCAGATCCAAAAACTCGAAGCCGAGGTCGGCGCGGCGCTGTTCGTTCGCGATAAGCGCCATGTCGAACTCACCGATGTCGGGCGGCGCGTCCTCGCCGAGGCGCGCCTGACGATCTCCCATGCCGACCGCGCGCTCAAGACGGGGATCGACGGTGCGCACGGGGTCACGGGCCGGTTATGCATCGGGTACAATCGCGTCTTCCCGCTGCTCGAGCTCAGCCGCTGCGTGCGCGCGTTTCGCGACGCGCGGCCGCAGGTCGAGGTCAATCTCGTGCAAGCGCGCGCGGCCGAGATGCTCGAAGCGATTCGCGACGGTACGATGGACGCGGGGCTCGTCTTGCTGCCGGATGACCCGTTGCCGGATGACATGCGGGCATACCGGATGCTCTCCGCCGGTGTCAACGCGCTGCTCCCGGCCGATCACCCGCTGGCGGCGCGACCATCGATTGCGCTCTCCGATTTGCGCGACGACGGCTTCGTGCTCGTGAGCACGCGCGACGGCTTCGAGTGCCAGTACGATATGGTGCTGCGGAGCTGCCATCTCGCCGGCTTCGTTCCCAACGTCGTGCAAGAGGTCGCGGAGACGCGGCTGGTGTTCGGACTCGTCGCTGCCGGCATCGGGGTTTCGCTCATTTCATCCGCATTGAACGAGACGCAGATTGCGGGCGTCGTGCGCGTGCCGATCGAGCCCACGAAAGTGCTCGAGTACGGATTGATGTGGGGCCGCGAGCTGATCAATCCCGCCTTTCCCGCGTTTTTGGAGACCGTGCAAAGCGTTTCAGCGCAGTCATAACGTTTTGCGATAACGCGGTCACGAAACGGTATTGGACCGTAGGCTGTGGATGCGAGAGAATCAGCGTGTAGCCGGCGAGTACGTCTCGACCGCCACCCAAGTCTCACTATCGAAAGCTGATCAACATGAACAAGAATGCACTTGCGGCTACGGCCGCGATCCTCGGTCTCATCGCCGGTGGTGCCCTCCCGGCCTTCGCGGCCGCCGCCGCTCCCGTAGCGCTCGAGAAGGTCACCGTCGTTGCTCCGGATATCCAAAGCGAAGCGGGCGAGACGATGCTGAGTGCCTACGTCCCCGGCATCGTCGACGTGACGTTCCGGAATACCGCAAACGTCGCCGCGACGAGCGTGACCTTCGACGTCGCCGTCGGCGGACGCGAAGCCGGCACGCTCACGGATACCGGGAGTTTCGCGCCGGGCGTTGCGATCGAACACGTCTTCACGAACGATTCGTTTGCCGGCAACGCGCACGTCAGCGTTGCAAGCGTCACCTTCGCCAACGGCAGCGTTTGGACGCCCGGGCGGACCGCGGTCCAACAGCAGGCGCAATAACCCTGGACGGGTTAGGCAAACGTGCGGACGGCGTGGACGGGAAACGATAGCGTGCCGCCCTCGCCGAGCGCTCCGAGTGCCGTCGTCGCGCGGTGCTCGGAGCGAAACTCGGCGTACGCTTCGGCAAGACTGAAGCGTGAGACGATCACGTTCGTGCGCCCGTCGTCGCCGCTCAAGAGCATCGCGCCGCGAAACGTATCCGGTGCCGTCGTCGGAGAGAAGAGGGCCGCCGCGCCGGGGATCGGATGCAGAAACTGCTCGTAATCCATGGCATCGTGCGAGGCCGGATCGATCGCGGCTGCGCCGATCGATCCGCTGACCGCAAAGAGTCCCAGCGAAACGGACTCGGCGACCGCGCGATGCTGTGCTTCGCGGTGATGATCGTCCCAGGCAGCGGCGATCGCTTTGAACCCGTCGTGCCCCGCGACACCGGCGAGCGTAACGACGCGCCGCTGGTTCTTGGAGAGAAAGATCGCGGCCGGATGCGCGCGCGTCTTCGACGTTGCGGCCTTCTCTAAGAGCGTCTCATAGGCAGAGACGCAGGCATCGGCGCGCTCGGCTTTGACGTGCGCGACGCCGAGGACGACCCAACTCCCGTGCGCGAACGTGACGGGATCACCACCAGGACGGTGGTCGACGAGGGTATGACGTTCGCGATCTTCGTGGGGACGTGACATCGTCGTTCCGTTCTCAGCGAGCCGCGACGGCGAGTTCGGGTTTCGGCTTGGCGGTTTCGACCGGGGCAAAGTCGATCACGACGCGCGAGGCGACTTGATCGTGCGCGAGGCGTTCGAGCACGTCGTTGATCGACGGGAGACGGCTCAGCTCGATGTCGGCCGTGACCTTGCCGCTTGCGGTGAGTGCAAGACACTCGGCCATGTCTTCGCGCGTGCCCACGAACGAGCCGCGAATCGTGATGCATTTCGCGACGACGTCGAAGAGCGGGACGGGGAAATCACCCGGCGGCAGGCCGACGAGCACGCAGGTTCCGGTCCGGCGCGTCATCTCGATCCCTTGCCGGAAGGCCGGCAACGACGGCGCGGTGATGAGAACGCCGTGCGCGCCCCCGCCGGTGATCTTCGCAACGGCAGCAGCCGGATCGCCGTGGCGTGCGTTGATGACGGCGTCGGCCCCGAGCTTCGTCGCGTGAGCGAGCTTGTCGTCGTCGATGTCGACGGCGCAAATCGAGAGCCCCATCAGCTTCGCGTACTGGATTGCGAGGTGGCCGAGCCCACCGCAGCCGGAGATCGCGATCCATTCACCGGCGCGCACGTCGGCGACTTTGATCCCCTTGTACGTGGTGATGCCGGCGCAGATGATCGGCGCGACCGCGCGAGCATCGAGCCCGGCGGGGATGTGCGCGACATAGTTTGGATCGGCGATCACGTATTCGGCAAAGCCGCCGTTTTTCGTATAGCCGCCGAACTGCGCGAACGGGCAGACCGTTTCCCATGCGCTCAGGCAATACTCGCAGTGGCCGCAGGCCGAATAGAGCCACGGCACACCCACGCGATCGCCTTCCTTCACGATGGTGACGCCCGCGCCGCGGGCGGTCACAATGCCGATCGCTTCATGACCCGGGGTGAACGGGAGCGACGGCTTGTCGGGCCAATCACCGTTCGCCGCGTGCAGATCGGTATGGCAGACGCCGCAGGCTTCGGTTTTCACGAGAATCTGGCCCGGGCCAGGGACGGGGATCGGCAACGTCTGGATTTCGAGCGGTTTCCCGAATGCGGTGACGACTGCGGCTTGCATGGTTCCACTCATGATACGATCTTTCGCTTTTGGTGATGAGAGAGGGCTTACGCGGCCGCGGCGCCGAGGCCGCGAACCGCTTCGATCATTTGGGTGAGCACGGCGGAGGCATC
>Ga0116229_10001411_pt1 | contig 37574 bp, 27 predicted proteins | sample S1TSphgellanicum_3_FD_87313 | JGI IMG/M metagenome (GOLD analysis project Ga0116229, IMG submission 87313) | Host-associated microbial communities from peat moss isolated from Minnesota, USA - S1T2_Fc - Sphagnum magellanicum MG | ecosystem: Host-associated > Plants > Peat moss > Unclassified...
AATTACTAATTTTCAGACTTGAAGTATTAATTTTGAGATTCATTATATGAACAATATACATATGTATGCATATATATATATATATAGTACATACATTAAAATACACCCTTATGTCATTGTAGATACCTTTAGGATGTAACTAATTTGGTGACTATTGCGACTAATGAGACACATCAATGTATTAATGGATGAAAATAAATGTAAAATTGATGCAACCAATAGGATGAAATTTCTAATACTTGCATCATAGTTGTGAAAATGATCAAAATAGTTGAAAGTTGGTTTTGTAGTTGCAAATATTCACAAATCTAGTCGCAAACGAGTACAAGTCACATGTAATCGTAAATTGAATGGTTACATTTTGGCTGATTTCTACTAGTGTTTGTAGTAGTGCCATCAAATGACAAAATATTAGACCTTCCCATCCAATTTTTTTTTTCACAACAACAATTTAGAGATCAAATGGTCTTTTGAATTTGAATATACATTTTTAATGCATATATGTGTGATTTAAGAAATGTGAAAATGATGGTATTAACCTTCAATTTTTTCACATTGTGAGTTGAAATTTCATTTACATGGTGTAGATTTTACAGAAATGTTACCATCTATTTGTTCATTTCTATATTTATTATGCCACTTGAAAATGCCAAAATGAAAATTTGAAAGACATAAAAATTCATGATTATTTCAAAATTTTGTATCTTAAACCAAATTCCATAAATTTTGTATTGACGTCAACCTATATTTTTAAAACTTTTATGGAGGCCTTGCCAACTCATGTCAAAAATATCAAGTTGTATAATCTTGTCATAACTATTTATAAAAAAATCACATACATCACCTCTCATGGTTTACAAGATTGAAAATTTACAAATAAGGCCAAAGGTTATATATATGTGTGTTTTTAGTTCAAACATTGACATAAAAGCCTTATATTGTTTTTCGACTCCACATGCTTTGGTATGTATTTATTATAATGTTCATGTAATAAAAGAGGTTGCAAACTATATAAATTAAAAAACAAAATGTAAGTGTGCAAGATTTTTGGTATCCATTCACTCCAAAATTGGGCTACAGACCCAATTTTTTTTGTAATATAAAATAACTTGACTATAGCACTCTTACTACACAAATTTGTGTAGTAATTTAGTTCTAATTGAAACATTTGATTATTGTAGATCTTTCAGGATATAAAAATCATTCACATATATGCAAGAAGAATATTTAATTTACCTATTTTGTAATTTAATAAAAATATACAATTTTTTTGGGGCAAATTTTCACATTATGGCAACCAAAAATAAAATCTATTGTGAATTATAAAAAGTGATTTTTTGGAAAAAATACACAAAAGTCACCACATTTTGAAGAAAAAAGTTAAACATTTCCATTTAAGTAGCTAAAACTTGGCAAGACTCCAATTTTTTTTTATTGTTTTGTCTAGACTTTAGCCAAATTTGGTTTATTCTTCTTGTGGATGATTCCAAGTCCACCTATTTTGTAGAATTGAAAAAAAAAACTTGGCAATATATCTTGAGATGAATAAAACAAGTGAAAATGTAAATAATTTATCTGAACAAATAATTTAACTCACATAATGTTTATACATGATGATGCAATAGGTGCATGAGACATTTTCAAATCAAACATGCTAAGAAAATTCCAAAAGAAATGTTGTCTAACGTCCAACCACACTATTAAGAGCCACACGTGCCCCCTTAGACCATTGTTTTATTTTTAAAACATTTTTTAATACGTCTTTCAAAATAATAAATAAATAAATTTAATATATATATAATTTTCTTGATACTATTATGTTAAGGTGTATATAAAAAATATTCCAAAATATGTCATTAAAAAATATTTTCAAATTGTGCTTTTGATGTCAAAATTGCTTTTAAGTTGCTTTTATGTAATTTTTAAAAGTGGTTACAAGAGGTTAAAAGGCCTTATACGTATTTTTCACTCATTAGATTAATTCCAATTTTTATGATATGTACATAATGTATTCACAACAACATTTATATATATATATATATATAATTATTTATTATTATTTACATTCCAAAGTTCAAAAAAATAAGTAATGGTTACAATTGCTTTTGGTACATGTTAATATGATTGCACCCTCTATTGTTTAATTGTGGAAAGTCTATGAAAGGAAACTTAGCACAACATTACTACAATTGAACACAAAATCATATTCAAGGATTGTATTCAAAAGTTCAAAAGCTCATTTAGCAAATAGAATGCTTTCATATAACAACATGAATTCCTATGGATGGAATTTCTTATAAAATATTATTGTTAAATTATTATGAAATGATATTTCATTTCTTTATATGATTTTGAGATTTATTCATATATTTCTTAAAAACTCCTTTGAATTTCATAGTTTATAAGAAAATGCACGTTTCATTCCAAAAAAAACATATTTGGTAAACTTATTGGTGTGGGGAAAGGGAGACATTTGAACAAATTTGTAGTTGGGCAAGTTTTTTTGTGATACATTATTTTTTTTTTATCACAAAATTTGAAACATTAAAAAAAATTAACATGATGAGTTTTTAGGTTGTTGGATGTTTGTTCATAAATCAATTTAAATTTACTTTTGGGAAGGGAGGTTAACAACAAATGATTTCTTTTCCCATTAACAAATGATTTGAAACAAGCAAAATGAACACTTCATATTTTTTGGTTTGCTTGTGTTTGTTTAAATATCAACTTGCAAGGTAGCAACAATTTGGTATATTATTGTTTTTTAACATCATGTATTTTGAAACACAAGCAATATAGACGTGGTGGGTCCATATCACTTTCAGTTAGTTTTATGGTCTTGTGATATTTGTTTATAAATACACTTATAGCTAATTTAATGGAAAGGGAAAATAAATACATGATAGTTTTTGTGTTTCACAACTTGAATGTTTGGGGTTGGGCAATACGAGATGCATGGCAAATTGCCTTTGAGTTTCAAAGAATGTTTATTCAAGTCATGTGTTTTTTTAGATCTTCACTTCATTCCATATATGAGTTCCTTTTTTCAATATCAACAAGAAATTACTTAATTATTATATCAAGAATCATTGCTTTCAAAAAACTTTAGCAATTTTTTATGGTGCTAACATTACAACAAATTAATGAGATCCCCATCCTCACTACAACAAAAGGTGTCCCTATATGCAAGTGATTTCATTGGATTATAAATGAATTCACTTGTCTAGTGAACAAGGACTAGTGAATTACACCCACATTTTGTAGTAGAGCCTAAAAATGAAATGATAAACAACACGTGAGTGGTTTTTAATGTTTCAAAAACCTTTTCTTTGTTGCAAAGAATTATGTAATATTTTTTTAGAACTTCATCATAGAGTTTAGACTAAATTTGAATTACAATTTGAATTCCACCATTTTGAATCTTCTCAATATGATGTGAATAATGCAATTTTTGTTGTTGTTGTTAGGAATCATGTATTATAGTACCTTGGCAGCTTTGGCATAAATTAAATTACTTTCAACTTTGTAGAAAATTTCAAAAAAAAATCAACCATTTTTGCCAAAATTTTCAAAAACACATTCAAATTGCCAACTAATTTTGAACCAAGGAGTTACCTAACCATATCATTTACTTTATATCCATCTAACCACTACCACAATGAAATATCTTTAAGATACCAATGAATTTTATTACATATATTACACATATGCCAAAAATTTTATAATTAAAACTTAGTAGTTGCCAAACCAAAAATTCTATATTAAATTGATTATTCGGCAAAAAATTGTTGAAGTTGCCTAGTCACTATGGTAATGTATGTTCAAAGTTTCATAACAAATTTGAGACTATAATGGAACAAAACAATTCCATTTATAAACTTTTCAATAGGATGGTCCAAACTTGATTAGGGTATTAAACAATGCTTCATAAAATATCCATTATATTCCCCCAATTGAAAGCTTGTTTATGGCTTAATGTAACATTGATATTGGAAGGCTTGTTTGGTTAATAAATATATATGTTACTAAGTATTATTCTTGTGTATTCTTTTTAATTTGAATAAGTCTACAAATTTTTAACAAGTCTTGGGGGGGGGGGGGGGGGGAGGGGGAAGAAATGCATTGTGTACTAAATTATGAAAAATGGTTCAAGGATTAGGTAAAAATGGATAAACATATTTTTCTTCCCCAAAATTTATACCACAATAACTTAGGCATTAATGTGTATAGAAAACTCAAATGTGATAAAAATCAAGTGTTGAATTGCAAAGAACAAGGTTTTAACAAATGAAAATTTTACAATTTATTTTGGCCATTGATAAAACATGACTCACATTGGATAAATTTTACAATTCCTATTTTATGGGAATGGAAATTTTAGATGTTTGTATAAAATTGGGAGGGAATTTATTTCATTTTACATGAAAAAGAAGGGGGAAATATAGGACATGTCTTAGGTTATGTGAAAGAAAAGGGAAGTTTTAGGAATCCCTTTTGTGTTTAAAATGGGATAAGTCACTCATATTTGGACCTAGGATGTGAATCATGTACAATAATTCAAATTTCAAAATATGCTTAAGGTTTAATTATCCACATGGAATTGAATTCGACAATGGAAGGGGTGCACAAAAATGTACTGCATTTGTCATTTGTGTCAATAAACATAGTTGTATTTAGTTATGGGCAACTAAATAACCTTGGAATATATCTTGAAATAATTTGTGCATATTCACATCCTATTTAAAAATTCATAAATGGAATCCTTGTTCAATTCCATGTTTGGTATATATTCAAGGAATGTTGTTCAACTTTGTAGTCTTCATTGTTAATTAGATTAGCAAGTAATGTCAATTTGAAAAAAATGTTTATTATATTAAAACATTATAAACACTAACATGTTTAAAGTTTGTAATGGAATTGAAAGGCCTTGAACCTCAAGATTCATAAGAAAAATAATCATAATGGCAACAAGTTCTAATATTTAAGATGATGGCATATTATGAATTTCAAGAAGTTTCACAAAGGATAATTACATTAAATTTGAAAAATATTGAAAAAGCTCACCAAACATGTGGCTATTAAAACAAATGATCAAACTAAGTTGGAAATGCCTTCGTAATGTGATTTTTTTGGTAAAAATGTTAAGTTTATTGATTGTGAAGATGCACAAAGATACCTTCAAGCTCATAGCTGAATTCAAAGTCTTTTGATTTGTGATTTATAAACTTGAATGATTTAATGAAACTATACAAGATATCATCCTTTTAAAAAGTCTTGTCATTTGATGAAGCTTTTTCATAACTATTCAACATTTTTTTATGAATCAAGTGACAAAAACTCAATCACATGTTTTAGAAATGTGTGTTCTCCAATTGTTTTATCCCTTTACTAAGTTCTTCAACACTTGGTTGCAAGGTTTTTGATAATGAAATGAATGATTGTAATTTGTTTTGTTCCATTCTTATTAATCAAGATTTTTTTTGCATGTGTCGATGATGTTTTAAACCACTTGAGGACTTGTTGACAACCAAAAGTTATGATAAAATGCATAAATTATCTCCTAGAATAGCCTATTGTTTCATGCTTCTTGTTTATCTTATACAAAACATTGGAAGTTCACTTTGTTGCTCATATAAATAATTTGTGATTTTTTTGAAACAAACAATTACAATAGAAATATAAAGATTTATGTTGAAATGGTCCCATGATCACTTTTAAAGTTTGTTCTTAAAATTTGTTATTTTATTGCCTGTAATTGAATTAGATACTAACAATGCCCATTTTATTAACTTCTTTGATTAAATGCTTGCAAATTAACAAAATTCCAAGTTATCAAACTTTTAAAATTTGGATGTTTCAATAATTGCATCTAGGGGTTTTATTGGAAATGGAAAACATGAAAATGTAATTAGATGTTGTTTTGCATCATATGGTTGTTTTTGTTGCACCAAATGTGACATTGAATTTGCTGGGACAATGGAGTATTCCTTTTTATTTGTAGAGTAATTCAATCTACTTGCAAATTTATTGTTTCTTGTTTGAGAGTTGGAATTTTTGTAAATATACTTTTTTTCTCTTTTTCAAATGCTTGCATTGTTTTTTTCATCATATCCTCCAATTCTTGCTTTTCTTTTTTTAGAAGTGTGTTCCTACAAACACTATACTTGCACATCATTTCAAGAGCTATGAAAATAGACTTGTCCAAAGTTTTGCTAGAAGAGTGTATCCAATCTTGAATCCTAAGTGACAAGGTTTATTGTACAAGTAAATTCAAGCAAAAAAAACACAAACTAGACCAAATCTCACTTGATCAACCTTTCAACTTGCTCATGTAAGAGATCCAAAGTACGTTCCATGTATTTTTTTAAGAAGTTCTAGTTGTTGCTCCACGATATTTACATTGAATTCTTTGTAACACATAATTTTTAATATGCTATCACATCACATTCATTCAAGGTTTTGGATGTTACTAAGGAGAGTTGAAACAAACTTGAATGTTTATTTTAAAAATTATATCATTCATCGTTCAAATATAAAACTTATGCCAAACCTAAAAATTAAGCTTGAAACATATTAATTCCAATACAGTTAGTAGATTGGGGAAAAAATATGCCCACCTTTCTTGCAACTCCACATTGATATGCATTAAATGACATTCATTTTCAACATGAACTTCCAATTTTTTTTGTAAAACATGTACTCCACATTACAACCTAATAGCATTAGATACAAAATGTGGCATTGCCTTTACATTTTTTGACCTTGCATCCAAAGATGTGAAAACACCTAGAAAATTGCATACATGGTTTTTCCCATTCTTGAAATAAGACTTAGGTTTTACTTTGTAGAAAGTCTCATGGCCACCAACTCTAACATCACGACGACTTGTATTCATAGGTTGGGGTTGAAATAGGCCATCATTTGCAACATTTTTTTAAAATTCAAAATGGTTATTAGGACTTATTGATACAAGGGATGAAGTTTTATCTAAAGGGTTTATATTTTGTGAACCAATGAATCTCTTAAGAAGTAATGGATTAACCATGGTTAGCATGTTTGCGTTTGATGATACATAAACCTTTTTCAAGGGACTAGAATGTAAAGCAAAAAGAGGATGAGGAACAACAATGGGATTTGGGTTAACATTGGGTTTTAAAAATTTGCTTTGTGCTTTAAGTTAACAATATTGAAGAAGACAAAATTTCCTTTGCATTTTGGGCACAAGGTTTCAAGTTTGTTGAAGTAAATGGTATGAAGGATGCATGCTTGAGAAATGGAGGTTGTATGGTGGGAAGACATGAAATAGGGATGATATGAATATGTTGTTGGCATGCTTCAACAAGAAGTTTCACCTTTTGGCAAATTGTTTCCATCATCTTCAATCGTTCCATAACCTCATTTAGCAATTTACAATTTTTTGGAATAGTCATTCCAAAAAAATTATCTCAAAGTTGCAATATCACCCCCAACAAATAAACAATTAAAATAAGCACAAATCTACACAATTTGTGAAAGCTTAAATCTTTGGAAACAACAACAACAATATATACCATGGCTAAAAAGTACTAGAACTCCACAAAAAAAAATGATGTTTGAATTGTGTTTGCAATATGGTACGTATAATGGGAAAATGAAAAAATTGAGAAATAATGAATTAGAAAAGATGATGAAATGTCTTTAAAAGTCTTGAGCTTTCATCAATACCTACATATACAATCAGCCTCTTCATAAAAAATGCAGCTCTTTATGTAATCACCTAATTATCCAAATTTTAAAACCCATTTTTCATTACATCAAATGGGAAAAAGATGTGCATATTTGAATGTTAATGAACAAGTCAAAAATTCACAATGGCTATTACATTCAAAAAAATATTTAATTTTTTTTGTAAATTTCTTGTCATCAAAAAGTTTTAAGTTTTAGAAATCAAACATTCCATTTTTATTCCCAAAAACATGTTCAAATTCAAAAGGTTATGGTGTGAACTAAAGTTGACAAAAAAAATATTAACACAAGAACATATTACAAACTTAAAATGAAAATGTAGGAAATTAAAGCAACAAAAACAATAAATTTAAAACTCTTGAATGCACATTCATGTACTAAATAATGAAACACATACTTAAACATCACAAGCTTGCAAACATAGAAATAATAAACTTCAATCATTATTTCAATTTCCTACCACAACTTTGAACGTCTCATGCAATGACAAATATTGTATAAACCTTACTTTATTTCACCCTAAAGTTTGCAAATTCAAAAGTTTTTTTAAAAAAATTTAATTTCGAACAAAAATTTCAAATAAAAAGGTTATGAGAAAACAAAATTAAAAAAATTAAACAATGATGAACGCCATGCAATGATCAATTCGTGATAAACAAATCTCAATAGGTTTTCCATTATGTGATATTTGCAAAAAATGTTTGTTTTAAAAAAAAAACCTTATATCATTAAATTTCATTACATTTATATTTAATAGTGTTGAACCATAATCTTATAATATTTGACCTCACATCAAAACACATGACACCATCATTGACTTGATAAAATAAATAAATAAATAAATAAAACAAAAATATTTTATTGAACAAATAATTATGGTTATGCTTGAAGCTTTTTTATTTTTATATTTCATTCTATCACACATTTCTTTTTGCAAAGGATTATAGGTGAATTAACCAAAAACCTCATAATTAATTTGTAAACATGAATTATGTTTTCAATGTTGCAAAATTTCAAAAGTGGGATGTGATTAATTAAAAACTCATTTTTTTTCAATATTTAAACAATAATGATGTTGGTGAACACATCCACAACAATTCAATTAAAAAATTCAATGGCAACCACACCATGTAACTCCCCATGCCATAATTCATCTAATTACAAAGACAGAAAATTGCCAAGTAAATTTGTAAATTATTGTGGAAACAATTCAAATGCACAAGAAATTTGATTAGTATGCACACCCATCCATTCTAAGGTTCCAAAACAAATTTAACAAAATGATGGAATATTCACCTTGAAATATTATGTGAAATAAAAAATAACACCTAAACACATGAAACATGTTGATTCCAACCAACCCCACATTCTACATAACCATGTCAAAAATGAAACATTTACAAGAAATGAAATTGTTCAATAATATATATACACATTTAATATGTTTAAAATACACTTTCAAATTTAAAAATCAACTCTAAGAGGTTGGATTAAAGGCTTGAAGGTCATAATAATGTACACTTCCAATTGAAAATCATTACACACTTACAAATTCATAAAATTATTTGGCAAAATGATAAAGCATGCCACTTTACATAATATAATGTGGTTGCAAAAAAAGCTTCGTGGCTCTAAGTTGAACAACTATATCTTTTTCCTTCATGAAATTGGTACATTATATAACATATAAAACAAATTTCAAAATTTTAGTCTCAATGAAAACTTATAACCACTTTCTAAAGTAGCCATGGGTAGTAATTGTGATGGATGCGAACATTAAACATCATCTTCCAATGGGTGGAATTCATCCATAATGTTCATTTATAACTCCTAATTAAGTCATAATTAACTTTTAATTAAGTCTTAAGTAACTTTTAGTTAAGTCATAATTAACTCTCAATTAAGTCCTAATTAAGCCTTAGTTAACTCCCAATTAAATCTTAATTAACTTCTAGTTAAGTCTGAGTTAAATTCAAGTTAACTTGTGATTAATTCATAGTTAATTCCCAATTATGTCCTAATTGACCCCTAGGTAGATTTTAGTTCAATTTTAATTAATTTTTAATTAAATCCTAATTAACTATAATTAACTTTTAGTTGACTCCTAGTTAAGTCCAAGTTAAGTTTTAGTGAACTCATAGTCGACTTTCAGTTATGAAAGTTTTCAATAAGCTTCTTTACTTGATGATGCACACATATAAGCTTCCTTGAAAGCTTCTTTGAACTAGGTCCCCAAAGGGCTATAAATAAGAGTAGGACCGTTCATTTCCTTCAATCTATTTAACATTAGTTTTAAGCATGATTTTGCACCATAACCTTATCATGTTCTTTTCATGTTCATGTTTATATATGTTAACATAATAAAGATTTGTTTTCACGTTTGTCTTCTTTTTAGTTCTTATGTTCTTGTTGTTGAATCACATAATCTTATCTTGTTTTTTGTTTGAAAATTAGACTCTCCTTTAGCCTTTGTTCTTGTGTTTTTTGTGCCTTTGACTATAACCAATGTTGTTTGGTTTTTCTTTTTTAATAAAACCCTCCTTGAAATTTTGTAATGTAGTTGGTTACATTTTTATAAAGTGGAATATTTTCTCCAATCAAAGGAAGAATTTTACACTTTAAGGGCAAGTATGTTGGAAGTCATAATACCTTCCATACAACATAAAAGCCCATGGTACAAGGATAGTGCATAAAGGGTGTCAACTTCCATCAATTAGGGGGTCAAACTTTACACTAGTTAATGCCCTTAAAGGGAACAATTTTTGAAATGGATTATTATTTCGTATTTGAGGAATGCGCCTTTCTTCAAAGATTACCTTACACATAATTACTTCAAAAAAATATTATTTGCTTTATAAAATTTCTTCCATTTTTTTCCTAATGATGTGCCAAAAAAATTTGCAATTAATTAATTAGGTAATAAAATTTATCGATATGTCAGTAGGGTGGATATAATTCATTATAAAGTAAGGATATTCTATTTCCATCAATGGGTCAATGAGCATAGGGATTTGCCAAATACTTTTGCTTCCATTAGTGGGTGAAAGCAAAAAGGGTCTCATACATACATACATACATACATACTACATGTTCATATTTATGGAATACCAAAGTGGCCATGCCATGTCCTTAGAATCTTTAAATAAGATGCCTAGGTAACTTAGGGTATTAAAATAAAAAGTTTAGGTAGCTTAAGATAAAAGGCTTAAATAAAAAATGAAATTAGGTAACCTAGGGTAAAAAGCTTAGGTAACTTATAATAAAAAGTTTAGGCAACCTAAGCCTTTTACTTTAAATAAAAATCTTTAATTTTTAAAAATGTTTTTGGTTAAATTCTAAAAACCAAGTCTAGAAATCTAGTGATTTTTTTTTCATGCTTTTGGTGACAAAAAACCTCCAAAATCACTTAGCTTTTAAAATATTTTTTTTTGGCAAAATTGAGTAAATGAAAAAGTAAAAGGCCACCTTTATTGCAATGTTTCCCCACCCAAGAAATTAATATACAAAACCAAAGCTCCAAGTTAAATACATAGGAAAGTTTTTAGGGTTTACATTTAACCAAATTGTTTAAAAAATCCAAAATGTTTTTGGCCATTACAATAATGAATAGGACAAATTTCAAAATTGGCATTATTATTATTGTATCTTTTATTTCTTTGAAAGATTTTAGTCTTGTGTTGCTTCATTTTGTACAATGTTTTAAAAGTAATATTTATGGCATATTATTATTTATTATGACATATAAAATTAAAATTAGTTGGAAAAGCACATTTTACAATGAAATGACATAATTGTTTTCCCCAAATTTTAATTCTAGGATTTGAAAACAACAAGTTTGAACCCATCAAATTTCCACAATAGGTTATAGCTTATTTTTACTTATTAATACACAAATTCAGCCCATTTGAAAAAATAGTAAATTAATTTTTAATAAATTGCATTAAAGGGCAACCTTTTATTTTTTCATTGAGTCAATTTCACCCGAAAAAAAAAGAAAACTAAGTGATTTTGGAGGTTTCAACCTCAAAAAACATGAAAAAAAATTTGCCAGGTTTCTAAACTTGGTTTTCAAAGTTTAGCCAAAACATAAAAGGATGATTAAATGTTTTTAGTTAAGGTATAAGACTTAGGGTAAAAGACTTAAGCTATTTAAGTTTTTAGTGTAAGTTACTTAGGTTTTTTTACCCTAGGTTACCTAATTTTAAAATTTACTTGAACCTTTTACTTTAAGCTACATAGAGTTTTTACTATAGGTTATCTAAACTTTTTATCCTAAGTTATTTAAGCTTTTTATTCCAAGATTCCTAGGCTACCTAGACTTTTTATTTTAGAACCCTAGATTATTTAAGCATCTTATTAAAAGATTATGAGGATAGGGCATGGTCATTTTGGTATTCCATACATATTGTGTCAATTGGGGGGGGGTGGGGGGGGTCATTAGTATGCTTGTAGCAAGGTTGGATAGTTAAAAAAAATATAAACCACTTCAAGTTGTAGGGGCAGGGGTAGATAGGCCTTGTTAAAGAACGTTCATTAATTAGCAATGGCATGATTTAAGTTGGCTTTACAATAGGAGTTAGGGTTGAAAAAACTTGGGGCCAACTTTGAACATTTTTGGCTTGTTGTTTAACCCCCAAAAATTGCCTAAACATGTTTTGGTTTTCATAAATCCACTTAAAGACAATTATTTGGCATAAATCAATCCAAAAAATTGGCCAAGAATACATTTTTACAGTCTGGAACTAATGGGTTGTTTGTAATCATGTATCTTCAAGCTTGTGGTGGTTTCAATGACACGAGCTTTTCAATCTTTTCATGACACGACTTGTATCCCCTTTTGATTCCATCTTTTTCTTTGTTGTTGTTTCACTTAACCATGATTTCTTTTGGGTGGTGATTATTTCCAATTTGAAATATCTCTTCTCACCTTCTAGCTTGGAAATTTACTCTCAAGGAGAGAATCATCCATTTCATTATAAAATAAGAGCATATTCGACTCCAACCAATTCAAATGTGAGCTACATTGTTCCTTCCTTTAGGTATTTCCACATCTATTTTGTGCATGCACTTACATTCCTCCTTCCTCTATTTCCATTTCTACTTTTGTGTACACACTTTTGGTAACAAAATTTGACAAGTTTACATCATCAAAGGTGACCATTGTGTTTAGAACTTTTCTTCCCAAAAGTGAAAATTCTTTGGGTCAGCTATTCTTTGGGTCCCAAAACAACCTTCATCATTCTCTAAACTTTCATAGCTTTGCATCATGGCTCAAGCCAAACCACACAATCAACATTTCAAGGCAAGACATATTCTTTATTTTTCACTTTCCTTCAATTTTGAGGATGTGGAAATCTCTTGAAGCTTCAAATCAAAAGTAAAAAAAAGTGTTTAAACTTTAACAATGGTTGTTGAGTTCATGGCTACCAATTGAAAGTGAAAAGTGTTTTTACTTGAGCTTGGGTTGTTGAGTCCATGGCTTCCAATTGAAAGTGAAAAGTGTTTTTACTTGAGCTTGGGTTGTTGAGTTCATGACTTCCAATTGAAAGTGAAAAGTGTTCTTTTAATTTCAGCTTGGGTTGTTAAGTTCATGGCTTCCAATTAAAAGTGTAAAGTGTTTTTTTATTTCAGCTTGGGTTGTTGAGTTCATGTGGTGTGTGTTTTTGGACAACTATGAAGTGAAGGGAAAGGGAAAATGGAAGTTGAGATTGGGAAGAATGCAAGATGAGCAAGATGACATATGTCTAGCGTAAGTGAAGTCAAAATGGGCGTGGCAAAACAACCCAAAAGACCACATTTTTTTGAAGAGTGACACACCCTTGCGAAAAGTGATGCAAGATGACATATGTTCAACGCAACTGGGGTGTTGCCAAAACAATCCCAAAAGCCACACACCCACTTGAAAAGTGTTTTCTAAGAATATGATTCTCTTAAGAAATGAAGGAAATCATGATAGCCCCAATTTCTACCACAAAATAGTGGGTGCAACAAACCCAAGAAAAATGGCCTATATATGTATCCAAGATTTGACAATTGGATGGGATAGGAGTCTAGGTAATAGAGGTTTCCATAAAGTCAGGAAAACACAGCACTTGCATCCTGAGTTTGGTCCAAAACCGGATGAGATTCAAAAAAAACTTGCAAAAACAGTGCATTAGCCTTCAAGGGTGGGGTTGAACCTCATAAATGCACCATTTTTGGGTGATAAACTGACTTTCATCTTGTTTTGACCCCCCTCTTTCTTGAGCGCCGCCAGTGCTGCTGCATATATTTTCACTGCTCCTACCTGTACAACTATTATAATTACCTCGAACCTTGTGCATTAAATGCTTGAGTTTCAGCATTTCATGCCTAGATTTAATAAAACTTTCTTACTTTGCGGACCTCGCTCAAAAGAGGAGGGGCGGGGGAGGGGGGATAGAAGGTGAAAGGAGGCCCAAAGACAGGGTGAATATAGGGCGACTTTAATAAAAACTCTAATGTTGTGAGTATTTGGAAAGTCCGACAAAAATTCCTTGAATTGAGTGGCTCCATTCAAGGGCAATTTTTGGCCCCTTCATAAAAACGTTCCTCCACAAATCACTTTTGAAACTGCTTTTGTGGTCTAGTGTTTAGTATTTTTTTTCTCACCTGTTTAGAAAGGAAGCATGGGATGCATGCATGTGGTTGAGCCCAAAAACAATGGGGTGAAGGAATAATTGTGCACTATAACATGCCCTAGACCAACTGGTGGCAAGCACTTAAGCACTCAGGACATGCCGGATTCAAGGGGAGAGCTCCATTGTTTATGGTGTCCAGACAAGACTTGAACCCCTCTTCTTGGCACATCCAACACACTAACAATTGTCAAAAACAAATTAAAAATGAGAAAGTTACACTCACCCCCCAAAGTAAAGGGAGTTAAGAACTCAAAAAAAACAAACTACCAAATGTTGCAAAGGCCTGTCCATGAACACCCAAAAAATTCTTTATATGTTGCTCTGTTGCTATTAGAGTTCCAAGTTCATTTGCAGAACTTCAGGTGGTGCTCTTATAACACTTTCAATCGTTTAAAATGAATGAGAAAAAAAAAAGTTATGAGGTTTAAAAGTAAGAGAGGTCCAAAAGGAAGAAAAAAGAAAAAAGAAATGCATTATTTGGTAGGTTGGAAAGCTTATTTTTCTTCTTGTCATTTTTCCATTAATCTTTTTCATTGGCATTTAAAAGATGATTTCCAGAGTTTTAGGTTGTGCTCCCATAACATTTTAATTCACTCAAAATGAAACACATATGATGAAGATATAAATAAGTGTTCAGTCACAGGCATGGGCCAGTCTACCCTAGTTACACTACAAAAATCCTAAGAGATTTTTTTTCTTGTTACGTAAACAAGAAGCCCACCAAGAACTCATCAATCACGCTACTTGTACATATATATAGGGATGCATAATTCATTTGAGTTCTTATATCTTTGTCTTGCAAAAAAAAAAACAAACAACATACCCACCTTCATTCCAAAGAATGTTTTTTGCTCCAAAGAACAATGAATGGTGTAGTGGAAGGCTGGAGGAAGAGAGCATTTACCCAAATAAGGGGACCCGCAACAACAAGGGCCAATAATCTATAGGTGGAGCCTAGAGAGAAGACTATTGAAGACAAAAAGATGTGAAATGTATGTACACACACTACCCGTATAGTCTAGGGTCAATTTTGACATTGACAAAACGAATAATTTCTTTCTTTTTAAATGAATTCATTTTTCAATTATATATATATATTCTATAATCTACTATAGTATTGTGATTATGAATAAATAAAATTATTAATTTCAGAGTGCAGCCTATGACAATTATGATGATTTTCAAAATGCAACTTTGTAATTTTTGCAAAATTTTCATTTCACTATTTTGAGGATTATTTTTATGATAAAACTGACCTTAGGGTAAGGTATGAATTTAAAATATATATTATACGGTTTGACTCATAAACCCAATTGTCCACTCTATACTATTTTCCAAAACAAAGAAACTATCTATAGTCAACTTTGTTGTAGACAAAGTTAGTTGGTTTGTGTCTTGACACCAAAGCTCTCTTTGAAGCAAAACTTCTATGCTACAAAAGCAAAATCAAGAACTATAGTCAACTTTGTTGTATACATGTTTGGTTTGTGTCTTGACACCAAAGCTCTCATTGAAGCAAAACTTCTATGCTACAAAAAGCAAAAATCAAGTTGGGTCTTGTTGTGCCTTTGTGGTCTTCAAATCTCTTAAAGTCAAAAGTAGCTTATGATTTTGCAACAAAAAAGCCAAAGGCAATACTTACTTACTTACTTGGTGACCTAAATTTTGTGGATGTCAAAGTTGAATGGAAAAAAAGGGTCAGAATGTCACCACACTAATAAACCCTTTTGTCCATGCGTCCGAAATGACCAAGTCATGTGTTTGACCTCGGGGTCCTTCTATTATCTGGGGGACATGGGTGTGTGTTCTCAACCCAGTATACCCATCTCTCTTTACACACAACTTCTTTAGTCCTAGTCCCGACTTGGCTTCCCCCCATCTCTCTATTCACTTATTAGATTGTCATGGGGCATAAAACCTTCAACAAAGAGTTTGCAAACACAAAGATACGATCAACAATTCAAAGGTAATTTACACAAACGATAGATAGATCAACACATACATGATTTGACCCAACAAAATCACCCTAAACCCGGACACTAAACCCTAAATCCTAAACCCCAAGGTAATAAACTTGGTTGCATTATTATTATCACATTGACATAATTTGAATTCAACCCATTGGAATTTGTGGTCATTTATTACACCTTGATGATGCATATATAATATGTACTTAGGAAGCTCTTGAGATGGACAAACAATATAACAAAATTGTAATTTTCCTAAACACAAATCTTAAGTCAATGAAAGTATTTTGGTTTGTTTTGGCATCCAAGCAAAAAAAAATGAGAAAAACATGGATGATGGGGTACCTAGACTTGGGTGAGATTTGGTCATTTTGTATGTTTTGTTGTTGGCCTTGGGAGGGTAGAGATCCCGTGCCAAATCTTTTTTGCATTTTTCATTTCGTTTTCGGGAACCAATTTTGGTGGGAAGATATCTTCCACCACCAAATACTTGATTGGGGGTGGAGGGGAAGAAGGGGTGGGGAGATCCCTAAGTAGGAAGTGAAAATGCACAACCAACAACCAACACACAAAAGCTTCTTCCCCTATGGGACATCTCAATTGGCAATTTAGGGCTCATGTATCACATGGATAATTTAGCTTGCTTGGGAATTAGGAGGTGGGGACATGGAGGAGGACCCCATGAATATGAATATTTTAACCCAAAGGTGACCTTTGCTTGTGAGGCAAGCAATATTTATTCATCCCATATAAAAAACAAAGGTGCAATATCCTCTCTCAAGTCTGGAGAAAAGAAGTCTCCTTCTTCCTTTAATGGAAGCCATTTTGAGTCCTCTTTTTTTCCCTTGGCCTACCTTTCCACAACAAAAATCAATAAAAATTCACAAAACCAAAAAAATTCCTTTAGAAAGCCTCAAACTCCATCCCCCACCTTGGCCAAAAAGAAAGAAAGAGAGAGGAAAGGGGGAAGAAGAGGGGGGTTGGGGGGGGGGGAGGGAGAGAAGATCTCAAAAGAATTCAAAGGAGAAAAATGGTTGCCAATTTAAAGAAAGAAATTGACAAAGCTCACCACATGACCACATTTTCCTTATGTCAACTAAGCAATTTTTTAATAGAAAAAAAAAGGGGGAAGAAGACCAAAGTGGGGTCCATAGAAAGACCTAAGGTAGTTACATATGTGGTTGGAAATAAAAGATGTGTGTGTATTTGAGCAGCCTTATTACATCATCATGTGCCCACCATACCTTTGTTTTTTGGAAAAAAATTTATAAAAAAAAAAAGCCCCAAATAGGGGTACCTACATGATTGATTCCTCTTGTATAGAGTCAAGAACCCCTTTACTTGGTAGGATGGACTTGCTTTTCATTTGTGGCCAAAAAAATATATAAATAAATAAATAATCCTTGAGTCTAAATTTGCCCATTTAGATTCTAGAACAAAAGCAAAAAAAAAAAGAAAAAAAATGGATTTATCAATTTGTAAAAAAAAATTCCCAAAAAACAATTCATGCATATAATATGTAAAAGAGGGGGAGGGGGGGGAGGGACAAATGGTCTTCTTAACCAAATAGTCTTCTTAACCACTTGACATAATTTGTGGAATGAAAAAAGAGAAGACATTCCAGGCATTTGACCTTGTTTTTATTTGCAAAACGAGAAGACATTCCAGACAGTGACCAGAATTGGGGGACCTTTGCCGATCCTGGTGGCAAGTTTTGACTCGCGGAATCTCGCATTTAAAGGAAAATTCCAAAAAACAGGGAAAATATTAACCCCCCAAGTCACAAAATATAAGTAAAGGACGGAAATTGTTTTTGGGGATGTGGACCGAAATGATCCACGTCCCAAAATGTCAGTGTAGGTACGCCAAGTAGGTGACTGATTCCGCACAGATTTAGATCATATTATAAGGCGGAATTGGACTCTGGCCGGTTCTGTTTTGTCAAAATCCAGAGGACGCGGAAAATGCTCTAAAGACTTGACTGACTTCACCCGGTACCAAGAACGCCCGTTAAGTTTCGATAACCGTTTTCAGACGGTGAGTCTTTTGGGTTTTTTTTTTCAATTCTCATCATTTCTATTGGGTGAGCTGTTTCACATTCTCCCAATAATGGACGATCACTCGTAGTGAAGGAGGACAGGAGATATGACACGTGGTTTGTTTTCATTGGTGAATCTATACTCGTCTTACATACTGTTGTCTGAACGTGGTAATTACGTTTTGGCCTGTGGGTTTGACCTCTCGGTTTAGCCTCTCGATAAGGACGCAGAAAAGCCAAAGGGAGAGAGATAGGTGCGATGGTGGTCTAAGCTTTTTCTTCTCCTGTCTCCTCTTCTTCTCGCAAACCCTCGTTGTTGCGTCGCTCTGTGGCACTGTCTTTCCTTTGTGCTGCAAGCGACGGTGTGTAATACTTGTGGGAGCAGGCTTTCCGACGATCTATTTTGTGAACAATATGCAGGATTCTCGGCGAAGTTGGAGTCGGCGGACTTAGTCTCTCTTTTTTGTACCCTCGGCAATCTGTATCTCGCCTGGTGCTTGGACCTCCATCGGTTTTCTGTTTCTTTCTCTGTCCCGGCTTTCTTGTAACACTGATCTTGAGACAGGATCGCTCCAAGGTGAGGCAGAGAACGATTGTTGTGAGAACAGGTGGTTGTTATTTTTTGGTGTGAGTTTTGTGTCGCAGTTTGATTGTTTTTTTTTTGTGGTTTTCTTAGTCTGTTTTCTTTGGATAGAAATTGGCGCATCTAATACCGAGAATTTGAAGCGCCGAGTGTAGTGGTACCGTAGTAGCGTGCTTTTGTCGTACTCTGTTCAGCGTCCTCGTCGCCGCTGTAACAGATCTGTCTTCTGCTCTGCATCTCTAGGAGCATTTTTTTTTCCTTTCCAGGAGTTTGCTGAGGTACGTATGTGCGGATACAAGCCTCGAGAAGGCCTGCCGACTTCTCTGTTCTTCCGATCCCAGAGACGAGATTCTGCTAGTAGCTCTTCCGTGGCATCTACCGCCTCGCCGAAGTGGCGACTGCTCTGAATTTTTCTTATCCCCTGGAACGAGGAGCAGCGTAATCACGTCTTTTTGTTCGATATCTGTGGGTTCTGCGCTCCCTGAGCCTCGGGATCCTTTAGTTTCCATCTTCGCAACCTGATAGTTCTTTCATCGTCCCCTTGTTGTCGTTGTGCGAGTAGTCATCTGCTCTGTGCATGACCGAGAGGAGCTATGTACTGATTCTTTAGTTCGAAAGTCTTGCGATACTTTCAGTCTCTACCACTTCCTAAAGGATTTGATCTGCTGGTCGTCTTTCTCGCAGATCTTTCTCTGCTTATCCGAGCGTCTTGTGAGGCTGTAGGTTGTGGAAAGGAGGCCGGGTACATAGGGGGGAGCGTAGGAGGGAACACGCACAAAAGAATCCAGATCATCAACCGGGGTAAGTTAAAAGCACTCAAGAGAGAAATAGCAGGCGACACTCCCTCCGCACTTTGGGGAGGCAGGACAGGAAAAGATGACAGCCACTACAGAATTGCCGCCAGAAATCACCGTCATTCCACAGGCTTACCTCCTTATCGGGGTGTCAGTGGGTGTCATTTTCCTCTGCCTCAGTTTCCTGCTCTGGAGACAGTCTTCTTCATCCAAAGGCTCAAAAGTTTCAGCACAGCTGACACCCAAACTAGTGATAGAGGAGACACCCTTGGAAGAAGTTGAAGATGATGGAACCAAAAAGGTCACCATTCTTTTTGGAACTCAAACAGGAACTGCTGAAGGTTTTGCCAAGGTCAGTGTTTTGTACACCAATTCCTAATACCTCATGAGGGTAGGGTTGTTTCCATTCCTTACCAGATCTAACTTGCCAAGCTAGATGTCATCTGGAAGCACCTGTCATATTGCTTGAGGATGAAGCAGCTGATTACATTACCATGATCGCATCTCTTCTGTAGATGGGCAGCTGAGTCTCAACTGGCACTTGTGCATTGTGTCAGTAGCTATGAGTGTAGAATTCATTGTGCTCCCTACAGACACCTTCATTTTGCAAGAGGCATGATTGTTCAAGAATTTATTGTTCTGAAGACTCGGGAACATGAATTAGTTTGGAATGTTTCTGCATTGAAACCTCAATGAATGCTGTCTCTTGATGTCTTGTTTCAACAGTGAAGGATGTAGAAATGCAAGTGACTGTGAACATATATACACTTTGCAATGGCAATTATGCCCAGTCAACACCTTTGGATGTCAGTTTCAGCATCCTGATCTGAAATGTGTCACTAACAGGCTCTTGCTGAAGAAGGGAAGGCTAGATATGACAACAAGGTGGTATTCAAGGTGGTGGATCTGGTATGTGGTGACTCTCCCACTGCTGAGTAATCTCAGGGTCTTCAGCACCTAGGTAGTGTATGATTGAAGCCATCTGCACATTCATCTGTGTCCTGTGCATAGAAAGGCAACTTCTGATTTTCCACCTGTGAATCTCTCTTCTCTGGCAGTGAATTATGATGTGTTTGAGGGAGCAACATGTTGTGCCTGTTTACATTCAGTTAGTTCCCTTTGTTATATTAGTGAATTAGCAGACTTTTACTTATTTGCAACATATACTGCATCAAATACCTGGAGGAAGAGTGATGCAATGTGTGCATCTCTCTTCTTGGCTTTGTGTTTTGGACTGGCAGAGAGGTGCATATCCTCTCATAGGAGAAACTTGGGCAATGTGGTTGCCCAATTCTTCTATTATGCAGTAGGTTTTGTGCAAGTTGGCAGTGGGTTAGAGATCCCAGGAAACTCTCCCCATGCTTGTTGGATTGTTCTAGTATCAGGCATGCTGTAAATAAATGGACAACTGTCCATTGCAGCATGCAAAGGTGTTCACATAATTTTGAGAGATGGTGTTCAGTGGATGAGATAAGTAGGATTCTCCCAAATTTTATGGTATGTTGGTGATTGCAGGATGATTATGGTGCAGACGACAGCCAATATGAAGAAAAGATAAAGAGGGAGAAGCTTGCCTTGTTCACGGTTGCCACGTAAGCAACAGACCTGTATAAATGATATGAAGTCATCTATTGTGGCTATTTACCTGTGATGTCTGAGAATCTGTTAGATGCTTTGGTACACCTAAAGCTCCTGATACCTGTGGCATTTGTAAGTGTGTAAATCTTTTGTTACTTTTGCATGTTGCATCGGCAGATATGGAGATGGTGAACCAACTGACAATGCAGCTCGATTCCACAAGTGGTTCATTGAGGGAGCTGCGGTATAGATCCTTTCTTGCCTTGACTTCTTATAATCTAAGATAATTGTGACATATTGAAGTATTAGTTGAGCAAAGTTCGAGATGTGAAAAAAGAAACAGGTTAGTTTTGGTACTGAGCATTGTTTATCAGTCCTTTCAATCTTTTTTGAAGAGTGGTTTTTTCTTGTTTGTTACAGGACAGAGAACCATTTTTGACTCAGTTAACATATGCAGTGTTTGGCCTTGGCAACAGACAGTATGAGCACTTCAACAAGGTAGAAAAGTGATGGTTTTTGTCGTCACAGATTTCTCATATGATGTCTGTGGGTTACAATGTCTTCATAAGAAGAGCAAGTTAACTGTGTTTATCTGACAATTCTCCCTGATGCCACATGCAGGTGGCAATACAGGTTGATCAAGCTCTTGAGAAGCAAGGTGAGGATGAGCAACATGTTGTCCAGGGGATCATTACTGTATATGTGCTGTCTGCTTTATAGACTTGTCAGAAAAATGTAGACTTGCAGGTGTTTTTGATAGATGCTAAAAGTCCTGTGTTGGAATTCACTGTCTCAGGTGCCAAGAGGTTGGTTCCTTGTGGGTTGGGTGATGACGATCAATGCATCGATGATGATTTTACAGCATGGTACAGTCTTTTTTGGCTTACTGTGCAGACTCTATGCTGTTTTTACATCATGATTGAGCAAAATGAATTAGAAAACCAGCATGTTCTATTTCAATTCTTAACTGATTTGCATTGAGCAATGCAGTTGCACAGGCAATTGCAACTACTGTTATCTTGGCCTTGAATGGGCCACAAGGGAATCTCAGTGGTGCCAAATTTTGCAGATCATTTACTCTGATGTAATACAATACTCAACACTGGCATTCCAGTCATGCTCAGATGGCCTTTAGTCTCTCAGATCAGTGCTCTGATTTTAGTCTATTCATCTTCAATTGCTTCTCTCCCAGGAAGGAAAAGTTGTGGCCAGAACTTGATGGGCTCCTGCGTGATGAAGAAGATGGACCTGCTGTTGCGTTACCATACAAGGTGGCAGTTCCTGAGTACCGTGTAGTTATGTGGGAGAGTGGCATTAAGCTCTGGGAAGACACGTATGCTCCAAAGTTAAATGGTCAAGCAATCTATGATGTCAACCATCCTTGTAGGTGGGGTCAGACACCTATTTTCCCTCTGTTCTCTTTGTCGATTTAACTGAGCATTTCATTCATCTGGCTAGAAACTTAAATGATTCAAGACTGATTCAGGCTGGAACTGTTGTTTCCAAAACAGAGTTGATGTTGCAGCTCGGAGGGAACTTCACACCCCTTTGTCAGACCGCTCATGCATACACTTGGAGTTTGACATTGCAAACACGGGTATAATGTGAGTAAACTTGAACAAGCTTTCTTTGGTTTGTATTTCTTATTTTCCTGTTTACTCACATGTTGTCAGATCTCAAATCTCCATATCCTCATTGTCTGGTGACCTCTCAATTCTATTCAGGTGAGACTCAAATTGCAAATAGGAGATTTTCTCACTACTTTTGAAGATGTATTTGCATCTCCAGAATGGATTCCAGGCTAGGGGCTTCATATACACCAGCTGAAGTTTAACCCAAGCTTGTGTTGATGTGGCAGGTATGAAACCGGGGACCATGTTGGAGTGTATGTACACAATTCTCAAGAGAATGTGGAAGAAGCAGCCAAGCTCCTAGGTTTACCCCTTGATACAGTCTTCTCCCTCCATGCAGACGCAGAGGATGGCACTGTTTTGGGAGGTGGCAGTGGATCACTTCCTCCTCCATTCCCTGGTCCATTGACCCTCAACTCTGCACTCAGTAAATATGCTGATCTGCTGAATTCTCCTCGCAAAGTGAGTATGAATTTCAACCTGCAAACGTTCTTCTGCTTTGCAGAATTGGTGGATGTAGGATAGCCTATCATAGACATTCAGCTGCAGGGAAGTCGGAACCAGGTGATATCCATCTACAATTGGTACTCAGCTTGGTGGCATTTGAAAAGGACAGCTAAGAAGCAACTTTTGTGGTTCATAGTTGGCTTAAGTGTTAATTATGGTGCAGAGGTACAATGGTGAAGTGCTGAACTATTATGCTGGGGATGTGGGTTGCAGGCTGTTTTATCTGCATTGGCAGTATATGCATCTGACCCAGATGAAGCTAAGCAGTTGAATCACCTTGCATCACCCCAGGGCAAGGTATTAACTTCCTGGTGTCCAACAGGTCCAAGGACAGAGGAGATATGACAGGTGTTGTAGGTGGAATGCTGTATCTTTTTTGACTGTTGCCTTGCCATGCAGGAAGAGTATCAGCAGTGGGTGATAGCCAGTCAGCGAAGTCTTTTGGAAGTGATTGGGGCATTTCCATCTGTGAAAGTTCCACTTGGAGTTTTTTTTGCTGCTGTGGCTCCTAGGCTTCAACCCCGATTCTATTCCATCTCCTCCTCACCAAGGTAATAGATGTAGTCATCTGTTTGGCCAGTAAGAAGAGGTCCTACTTTTATTAGCAACTGGCCACAAGAGAGAAGCTTGTTACGGTTCATTGTATGACTTGCTTTGTTGCCCATGTAGGTTTGCACCCACCAGAATTCATGTCACCTGTGCTTTGGTCTATGGACCTAGTCCCACAGGACGCATCCATCAAGGTGTTGCCTCTACTTGGATGAAGGTTGGTTTCCCGTTTAATCTCTTCCTTCAAACTCACTGTCATGTCAATCCCCAAACGATACTAATAACTTAGTGCAGGCCAGGGTTGCCATTGTAGCATTGTTCAGATCACGGTACTTTCAGGCCAATGATGGAGTTCATTATAACCAAACATACTCGAGACCTTGTGGCAAGAATAGTTTGACAATCCATGCAGATATTTAATTTGAAATGTAGTATGTGGAAATTATGAATCTTGTTTGCATCTGTATACAAGCTTGTACCTGATTCTTACATTGGGTTCAGAATCATGGGGTCCAGGTTTAGCTTTAAACTCCTCTAGTTCAAACACCTGTTTTCTGATGCACATTGGTTTCAGTTGATGTAGCTAACACCTAGAAAAATCCATTTGCAGAATGCTCTTCCTTCTGAGAAGGTTGGACAAGCTGAATGCAGTTGGGCTCCAGTATTTGTGCGACAGTCAAATTTCCGGCTTCCATTAAACCCAATGACTCCTATTGTGATGATTGGACCTGGGACAGGCTTAGCTCCATTCAGAGGGTTTTTACAGGTCTGGTGTCTTTCCAACTTTTCCAACATCTTGTTTCTTTATTTGCACTCTAGTCAGATGTGGATGTTGTCCCATGTCAATATCTTATGCTGATAGTGAGTTCTTGACGGTTCTAATAGGAGAGGGCCACTCTACAAGAAGCTGGGGAGACACTTGGACCAGCTATTTTCTTCTTTGGATGCCGCACACGCAGACAGGTAAATATTGTGTTGTCTTTTACAGTACTGGTCTTTCAGTCTGAACCTTACCCTTTACTACCAGTATTATGACTGAATAAGCACATTGGTTAATGTACGTATTATCAGATTGTCTCTCCATTCTTCTCATGTTTTAAATCATAAGTATGGAGAAGCTACCTTTACTTTGAACTAGTTTTTATCTCAGTTAGAACTTTTGCAGCCAATAGCTAGACAGCTTGCATCCATAGTTTGTCCTCATCTATTGTGGGTTGGGTGTATTGCAGGATTTCATATATGAGGAGGAGCTACAGGATTTTGTCAATAAAGGGGTTGTTGAGTTGGTTGTGGCCTTCTCTAGGGAAGGTCCCACAAAGGAGTATGTTCAGAATAAGATGCTTGAAAAGGTGTGTTAGGGCATCATCCTGGCTGGGCTTGATTGCATGTGCGGATCAAACGTATGACAAGTAATTTTGTTCGAGCTGAAAAAGCTTGAAAAGGTGCAGAGAGTGTGCTTGCTGGATTTGGTCATATGCAAGGACGATATGAGTAGTTTCTAGTTCAAAATCCATTTTGCAACCCAGTCACATGTGGTCAATTTATTGCAGGCAAGTGATGTATGGAGATTGATATCCGAGGGTGCTTATGTATATGTGTGCGGTGATGCTAAGGGCATGGCAAAGGATGTGCACCGCACATTACATACAATTGTCCAGTCAGAGGTACAGACCACAATGGACTTATATACTGTGTGGATGGCTTTTGCTTGATGCCTACCTATGTCACATTCAGTAATGTGACATTGGGTGGGTAGGTAGATAAGCAGATCAACAATGTCAGCTACTGGCTGTGTGTTCCCAAACTGGTGAAGGATCTCTTGTTTGAGTTGTTTGTTCCAGTGTCTTAAGTTGGTGATTACACTGCATAAAGGTAACTGCCTGTTGTGACATTGCTGACATGCGTGTATATGAAGGAAGAGAAGGGAAAGTGGAACGTTAATGACTATGTGATACTTAGGGTTAGAATGAGGGTGTAACTGAACCTCTGGTGTTGACAGGGGGGAGTGAGTGGCACCAAGTCCGAAGCTATCATAAAGCAGTTGCAAGTGGATGGACGATATCTGCGTGATGTTTGGTAGAGAGACTATCAAGAAGTTAAATGTCAAAGCAGGGGTTAAGTGTAGATGAAAGCTTCTGAAAGCTACCAGTGCAAGTAAAACTGGAGGTGGACATGATGCAAAGCAGGTGTGTGCACTTCATCTGGGATCTTGTAGGGGGGACTGGGTAGATTACTGGTAAAAGCAGGTGTGCACTTCATTTGGGATCTTGTAGGGGGGGACTGGGTAGGTTATTTGTAAAAGCAGGCAGTCATCACTCAATGCTTGTTGTAGTTTAGGTCCATGAAGAGTCCAAATATAAACGGGTAGAGAGGAGAAATCATAGGTTCATTGCTGGGGTTGCATAACTTCCAGATCATTGTTTGCTCCAGGAAGAGAGCATCTGTCACAATGTGGCACATCATTTTAAACCTGGAAGCGCCAAAGCCAAGGCAGCCTGCCAGCCCCTATCAATTACCTAGGACAGGTCCCTGGATATCCCCACCAAGCACACACACAGGCCTTAGTGGAGATAGATATATGTACTTGATTGATACCGTGCTTGTTGCTACCATGGCAATTACATTTTGACATAAAATCTTACATTTCTGGTAGGTAGTGTCTTTTATTTACGAACAGCTTTCAGCCATTTCCATCTGTGAGGATTTGATTTCTTCCTCATGTTGTCTTTCAATGAAAAACTTCACATGTAGATTTAGTTTCTAGGTTGGGTAATGTTAGCATGGCCTTTGGGGATCTTAATTCATTGTTTCATGCAAATGCCCATCATACTTGTTATTACGTCAACCCTCTCTTAAGTTTTCTTGCATTTCCTTGGTGGAAGCATGGTGCGCTAGACCAAACTGGACATCACATGCATTGTTTCTACAAGTAATGAAATCTAATCAAAGATTATATGATAATTGCATTCAATATCTCATGGTGTCAACTCAAAAGGGTGTGATAGTTTATATTTGTAGGTGTAATGTATAATGCATTTCTACAATTAAAACATGGCTACATAATGTATTTGGATTCTTAAATCTACTACATATATGTCTTGTAACAAATTATCTTGACTTTGTTTTCAATGGAAAAGAGACTTTTGAAAATTTCAAGAAATTTTTCAATCACATGAGTTGATGAGACATATTTTATATAACATTCAAAGATCAATATTTTATATTTTTAAAGACAATCAAATGCACAATCTAAAGTTTAAATACTTTAGAAAGTCCAAAATGGACATAAAAATCAAAAATTGTAAGAAACTATATATGAACAATATGTTTCTATTATCAACATCAAACCAATGGCCTAATTCAACATATTCTAAAGCATGATAACATCTAACAATTTTTCAATTTAGACATAACTATAATTTTTTTAATTGATTGATTGATTAAGTGAAAAAGAAATTCACATTGATATTAATAACCATTCTAGTAGATTATGGAGGGAAAAAAAGTTATAAACCAAAGTGATTGAACCATTTAAAAAGACATTATGTTGTTCAAATATGAATATAAGGCTAGGGTTGGGAATCATGAGAGGGACAACGCAAAGGGATTGCAAAAGTTATGGACTTTTCATGGACCATAATTGGTTCATTACAATGCGCTTTCACCTTGTCATCCTTATGTTTTTTTTGTCTCATGCAATTTTTTGCACCACATTTTGAACTAGGATAAAATTCCCCCATTCTTGACTCACAAGCCTCACTCAATGTGTATGTACATGTAACCCATTGATCCATTGGGTATCCACCTCTTACATCATGTTCATGGCAACAAATACACAAGGATACATGATGCATTTACGTTCATTACACACAATTTCAGCTTCCACATGGTACAAAAACAATTGCAAGCATTATGTCTAGCTACATTTCATTCATCTTGTCACTAAGTTAACACCATCATTTCCACAAATGGTGTTTGGCAATCTAGCCAATTTTATCATTGTTAATCCCACATGTGCATACATCAACTTATTCTTTAATTGAATTTGCATGAGGATTTGTAGCTTTGAAGGTTGCACATGAGTTACTAATGTTTGCATCAATCGATCAATTTCTCCTCTTATAAATGAGGGGATGCACAAAGAAGCCAATGATTTCTTAGTGCATGAAAGGTTCAAAAGGTCCTCCACTTCTTCTTTTTTGTCATTTTTTTTTGACAATGAATCTTGATTACTCTTTAAAAGTTGTGAGTGTCCTCCATCATGAGTCAAGTGGTAGCCTTAACCCACCTCTCACTACCACTACCTACTTGTTACTTAATATTATCTTTTTAGGATTTTTTTTGTTTACTTTTTAAACTCATTTGCTCCTAGTTTTTTTTAAAATTGATTTCTATATGTTTAAAAGAGGGCATGGAGGGTTTTATATTTTACTTTCACACATTTTCAATGTTATTGCATTGTTTTCATATGCATGATACATCATAAGAATAGAAATCCCTATTTTTTGGGTCTATTTTGTCATGTTTCCACCATGTACTTTGGTCAAAGTTTCATCTCTTCCAACGCATTGCATCTAATTTGAAATTCAAATTTTGTCAAAATGTTTCACACATCATGTGTTACAAGACCTTACAATTGGATTCCTTGAAATGTTAGGAAATGAATTTTCCCATTTGAACCTATTTTTGGACCTTAGAGGAGGTTGGACATTTAAGGGTTAATGGTTGCTTGTTCTAACAAAACAGTTCCTCAAAACATTTGTCAAACCAAGCATGGTATCATTTACCATATGAAAGTTTTGCTACCTTTTTTTTTTGATTGTTGCCTTTGTTTAACCTTGAGCTCACATACCTTCATTTATCATATGGAAGTCTTTGTTGCCATTCTTTTGTTTGGGTTTTGCCTTTGTCTAACCTTGAGTTCATATACGTTTAGTTTAACAAGTACATGCCAATGAAGCCCTCAATGGTGACAATGGGGTGTTGAAGGTATATTTACTATGCCACAAAACTTACCAAACTCACATAAGCCAACAAAATTGCTATAAGGTTATGGGCTTTGGAAATTTCATGTTGGACATATGTTTATACTTTCAACTTTACCATGGGAAAGAATGCAAAGCTCCAAGTTGAATTTAAATTGTTAATTGACGTTATAGATGAATATGAAAATATTGTTTTATCTTGAAATTGAATTGGATCCAATGCAAATTGATGTGAGATGAGGGCTAAAGGAGATGCAACCTAAGGGGATAGCAAAATTGTCATAGATCTCATAATGACAACTATCTTGGGTATGTGTTACATGGCAGTTATGTGGTGACCACAATTTTTTACAAACATGAACATATTTGATGAATTGTTGAGTGTCAAATTGAATGGCCATCTTTGTTGCATGTTCAAAAAAGAAGGAAGGTCATTTTCTCCTTCATGGCAATGTACATTGTGGCTATTGTTTGGTGGATAATAAACTCATTTACTTGCTTTCAACATGGAAGAATGTGTGGGTTAGTTCAACTATTCATCCTAATATGTTCAAGTGGGAAAAAAATTACTTTGTTTCTTGAATCATGTTGTTTCAATATGAAAAAGACATTCCTTGGTATATAAGTCAAAGATAAATTTAAATTTATTTAGTTGTATAAAAGATTTTCAATGAATTAGTGCCATCATCAATTTTAAATAGAATGCTAGAAAACATGGATTCAAACTTCTTGTTGGTCATTTAAATTGTTTGTGGTACATGTGTAGCATGGTCATAATGAAAATCAGGAGCCTACATGGGTTTTGTGCTACATAACGCCTTGCAAGCAAGCAAAGTGCATTTCTAGTTTCTAACTATGTAGCAAGAAAAGTATGTTTTTGCACATTGGGTAGAAAGATGGGTTTGAATCCCACACTTCAACATTGTGACTCCTCTTTGTCATGTAGGTAGATATGAATTTCAGAATTGCATATAGGGTTATAAGTATGGGTGTAATAGAATGCAAGACATGGAGCCAAACTTGCATACAGGGTTATAATATGGGTGCATTAGAATGCAAGACATGGAGTCAAACTTGCATATAGGGTTATAAATATGGGTGTACTAGAATGCAAGACATGGAATTAAACTTGCATATAGGGTTATAAGTATGGGTGTATTAGCATGCAAGACATGGAGTCAAAGTTGAAAGAAGTGGAAAAAATTGCAAGCATTTTCATTTCCATGGTACTTTGGGAGCCACCACATTAGCACACACATTTTCCTAGGGTTTCATGATTTGGGTCTTCCAATTGGGCATGTGTGTCATTGATGTCCATGAAAGTTTGGATGAGATGATGGTTTCCTAGACTTGGTGAGAGAAAAGAAAAAACCAGTCTGGGAGTGAGAAAACAAACCCCTAAATTTTATTTTATTTTATTTTATTTTTATTTTATTTTTTATCAAAACATTTTCACCTCCAATGTGTGAAATTCTGTGCATTTTAGAACTAAGTATTGGAAGGAGAATCCAATGGTGCAAAAATGAGTTTTTGGGTGTGCCAAGGTTTGCCTTTATCTGCCCGGTAGTAAAAATTCAACAGTTATGGGTAGTAGATTGAACACACCGGGCAGGAAGAACCAAATGTTTGGAGTTTGAACTTGTTGAAAAATAGCTCCAAAAAAAAAAAAAACAAAGCAGCTCATTTGCCTAAAGGGCTCCATCCATTATGGATCAAACAAAACCAGTGGCAATCATCTAGAAAACAAATTAGCCAAATTTTGGCTATATACCAGATATTAAAGTGAAATGAATACAGATCTCTCTATATTCTTGGCTACCTACTAGAACTTATCATTAAAATCTGGCCATTCAAAAAAAGATGCTTTGAAATCTGGTAAATTTAGGCCAATTTTGTCACCCAAAAAAATCCTTTGTGTAGGTCCAAATCACGACCTTTTTCAGGTCAAATTTTGGTGAAAATTCACCCCGAAGAAAATCACCACATTTAGGCTATAACTGTTATGAAAACCCCCCAAAAAATTGGTTACTTCTAAGCATTATAAATATAATAATGTCTTAAGACAAAAATCAAGCCTCTGAGGCCCAGATTTAACATTTCTTGGGTTACTTAGAGCCAGTAAGAAGCTAGTGGAGTGGCCACTCAACAGAAGGTGAAGTTTGCCAGTCCAGGTGCAGTTTTTCCCCAAGTCAAAAAATGGCCAAAAAAATTTCAAACCACATTTTTCATTCAAAAAAAATTTGGGAAATTTTTTGAAAAAGAAAAGAAAATAAAAAGGAAAAAAGTGACAGAATATTCCTGTTTTTTTTTTAAAAAATTCACGCAACAAAATGGCTAATCACAGTTAAAGGTAATTTTGAATGCAAAATGAATTTGAGTAAAAATACAGTTTAAAGAATACATATAGCTCTCATTTTAAAGAGTAATTGACACCAAATTTCTTTACTGGCGAATTTCTGCCAAATGTCGACCTGCAAATACGATTTTGACCTACATACAAAAGATTTTTCATGGAAAAAAATGACCCAAATTCGCCAGATTTAAAAGGAAAAAAAAAATTCAGAATCGCCAGATTTTTATGAGAAGTTCTAGTAGGTAGTAGCCAAGAACATAGAAGGATTCTGTTTTTTGGCCTTGCCTTGGTAGACAAGAAAATTGCATTTAGATTCATTATAGAGTATAATAGTAGCTTAAGGGATTTTGGCCCCTAGGTAATAATAAATAATAGGTCTATTTTTATATGAGGATTTTTGAAAAATGATATATTTTGGCTAAGTTGTGTTTGAAACTTGAGATTAGTTATATAGATTATATAGAGTTGTAATAATATCTTGAAGGATTTTGGTTTCTTTTAGAGAATTTTTTTTTTGATGATTATATTTTTGCATGGTGAAATATATTTGAGTTTCCATAACTCTTCTTTTGCCATAACATACTTTTTTTTTAAGGCAAATTGCAAGGCCAAACAAAGTGTGACACACACCTCCCTTGTTTTTCTATAGTATGTATGTGTGTAACTAAATTTGGCTAAATTATGTTTTGGATGATCGCCCACTATTATGACTTACATCACAAAATCCTTAAAAGAAACCCATGAGCCATTTATTGAGTAAATTTAGTGTAAGAGTTTTTATATCATGGCTGTGTAATTTAAGTAGCTTCAATGCTTGTGGTCAGTGCGCAACTGATTGATGATTTTATGGGAGAGAGCATTCAAAGCAAACTGTGTATCGTGTTCCTCCATCAAAACTTCTCCATGCAACTAACTGCAACAGCAACAGCCACAGCTGGCTTCAAAATGTTTCTCAACCATGAGCAGAAGGAAATCGTGATCATCAAGTCCACCAGTTTGGATCTGTCTGGTGGCCGCGCTCTGATTTCTTCCCTTCATCATCAGTGTCACTCGCCTCAGGCAATGATTCTTTTTTTCTTCTGAAAATTTGCCCTGTCGAATCTAGATGTAGTTCATAGTGAAATATTGGTGCCAAGAAAATTCTTCATTGTTTGAATTACAGTACCTTCGAAAATGGAGTCTAACAACTCCCATTGTGAATATTTCAAATTTTGACTGAATATTTATGTTCAAGTCTTTTCGTATCTTTCAAGATCATTGTGGTAGTTTAGTAGTTAAAATTTTTTTAGTGTCTACAATAGGTGAATGATTCAATTCACTTGAAATCCAACATCATAGGCTCTCCCCGAAAAACAATTATGGCTTGCCCTCTTGAGAAATAATTATCACACAACATCTATCATAGATATGGAGTTGTTAAGGAGTTTGCAAGTTGTAGGTGGGCTTAAGTTGTTGCGAGATTGTCATGTCCCATTGCAACCATAGGATATCCCACAAAATCATAGGAGCACACGTTTAGCTTAGTTCAAACCTTTTCTTCAAAAGATGTCACTATAATCAGGTCACAATTTTAGTTAATTGTACATAAGCATTTTGAGAAGAAGCCATGAGATAGAAAGAAATAACACAAGAAAGTTTCCACCTACTTTGATCTTTGAATGCCACCTCTCTTTCATTCAAGTGTGTTTTGCAAAGAAATGAAGTGTATTACAAAAGTGGTTAATGGGTAAACTGAAATTTCACATGGTGGCAAGCTTTTCCATGTCAACTTTCCATTTAGAAAAGTTCAAGTATATGCTTGAAGAGGACATATAGGTATGAGAAATGGAAAAACTATAGATAGTTGGGAGATTGGTGTTGCGGCCATTACTCAATTGTTCCTTTCCTCCTCTTCATTCCTTTTCCAAGCAACCAAAGCTTTCTTTTTGCAATCCAGAACCATAATATTATTAAGCAATACAAGATCCCACCCATGATGACAATTTGGTGTATTAATAACACCCAAGTTGACTTATAAATCATAAGATAATCAAGAGCAAATTTTTCTTGTTGTGCAATTCTTATGTTAATGCCTACAACCATCACTATCAACATGCATACAACACATAACATAGAAATACCATGAATAGTACATTACATCCAAATCACAATAAAAAAATGAAATTCATTTGCAACAACATAGGAATCCAAGTCCACAAAAAACAATGCAAATCACACAAATTCAATGCATAAAACACAAAGAAAACCTACAACAACAAGCCATGTGTGTTCTAAATTTTCAAATCACAAAAAATGATTTTAAAACTTTAGATTTTATCCCATACATTAAATATCTAGAACTACGTTCACATTGGAACTTATTACAAGTTAACTTCCCTAGTCTACCTATAGTAACTAAGATATAAGCATGTAAAAACAAAGAAATCCTAACAATTGTTGTGCGCCCCTATGTTGGCACCTACAACCATCAGTGTCAACACACATATAACACATAACACATAAATACCCTAAATAGTACAACACATCCAAACCACCCCCCTATGTGGGGTTAAGGCCCCCCTAATATAGCAATGCATGAAATGCCTTATGGAAATTCACCATGAATGAACATTTTGGTTTTAAAGTGAAAGGACCAATAGGCCTAGTGTAAATATCAATCACATCATTAATCACCTAATTATGATCCCTCAATTCCTTAACCAAATCTGAATCATGTTAGAAAATAACTTTGGTTACTTTCTACTATCTAATTATAAGAATAAACACTTGGGTATTTGCAAGCTAGAGTGTATCACTTTTGACAAAAAAAATTTGTCCCTAAAAGTATGTTTCACAATGTATTTTTTACAAGCTAAAAAATGTGAAGTTATAAACTTGTCAAAATGTTCATCTTTTCCAAAAAGAAATGACACATGACCATGTAATACCTCCTAGGCTACATGTTCATGAACAAACTTTTAATATTTCATAAAAATGTATCAATGACAAACTTTGTTGTTTTCGTCAATTTTTTGCCTATGTAAAAATCCATAATTTTTTTTTGTGACATTCAAATGATTTGCAAACACCTATTTAAATTGTTAATCACATTTTTTATTTTTGGAAAAAAAAAAATGTTCATTATAAGCTCAACATATGGTGAATCCATTTGCACATTCTTATGTAATATGACCTTGCAACTTGTAATAAGAAGTCCCCCAATTGGTGTAGAAAAATTCAACTACAATCAATTCCAATATTTTATCACACTAGATTATATAACTATCATGGATGCCAACGTTATGGAATTCATTTACATGAATGTTCATCCATGACTTGTAATGAACTTGTACCTAACTATTAATTTAGTTTCGGTTCACCCTCAATTAGCTTTTAATTAATTTTTAGTTCACTTCCAATTAATTCTTAGTTTTCTCTTAATTCACTCTTACTTGAAGATTAGTTCATTCATAATTCACACATAGGTGAACATGGGCCACACATGGGTACACATGGGCCATGCATGGGTGCACATGGGCCACATGTAGGTTCTAAGTTCCTTGAAAAACATCTTTGAACTAAATGCCTAATGGGTATAAATAAAGATATAATTCCCCATTACTTTTTATTTATTCAACATTAGTTGTGGGTGCATTCTTTTGTCGCAACCTTATTATGTTCTTTTTCTTGTTCTTGCAATAAAATTATGCTGAAATCTTATCTTGCACATGTCGTGTTCTTGTTTTATGATTTGGGATTTGAGATTAGGCCTCCTTTTGTTCATGTCCTTAGGAAATCTTGTTGTCTTAGTTGTTTTTGTGTTCATGACAGTTTGAATAGACTCCCATCAAACCTATTTTTGTTGTTTTTATTTTTGTTATCCTTTTGTTTTAAGATCATGTTTGTATCAAAGGAAGAAGTTGTTATGTCCATGGAGAAAATCCTTGCCATCCTTAAGAATCTTAAATAGGAAAATCAAACATTTCGTGAATCTATTATTCATTTGCAAACCAATCAAATTTCAACCTCTTTGGGATTTGTTTCTACAATAGAACCCCAACCAAAGGAGCCACATATTAACTTACCTAACAAGTTTGATGGTACACATTTAAAGTGGTTTTATTAACCAAGTGTGTCTTGTCATCCAATTTCATCCTCATCGGTATCCAATTGGCCCAACCCAAGTTAAACTCATTGGCACTTTGTTGTTAAGCACAACCCTTGCTTGGCTTGCACTTTTGTTGGAACATCAATCACCTTTGTTCAACAACTTTGAAGCATTTAAAAAATAGTTCAATGCCATCTTTGGAAATTTAGACAAACATCGAACATCAATATACGATCTTTTTGTCAAGGATCGCATTTAGTTGCGATATATGCATCAGATTTTAAATAATTGGTTTGCGATATTTCATGGGGTGAAGCATCACTTATAAATCAATTTTAATTTGGGTTATGAAATGATGTGAAGGATTTGTTATTCACCATGCTAAACCTTTCAACATTAAATCAGGTGTTGCATAAGTTGTTTGTTGTGACAATAGGTTCTTTGGACATTGACAAGAAAGGTCTCATGAACCAACACCAACAACACAAAGGAGTTTTGCACCACCAACAACAAAAGGGGTTTTCCACCTACAATGCCAACCCAACCTTGGCAACCTATTCAAAGGAGGACCCCATGCATATTGATAAGACAATATTGAAGCCCCTCATGGAACAAAAGAAACAATGTCAACATACATACAAACAAAGTCGAGAACCAAGTCATGTTATTTGCGAATGTCCAAAGAAGCATGGTCTTCATGTAACATGTGCCATTTCTATCACCAATCTGTAACCAAAGGAGTCGAAAAATGAACATGTATAATCTTAATAAAAACCATGAAATTGGACACTAATGCATCATGTAATGAAAATGGTCCCAAACTATCTTCAAATCTAATACCATGTTTTTTGGTGCCAATCATTGTCAAATGTGATAAGCTTGTGGCAATGGAGGCCCAAACACTTATTGGTTTTAGCGCATCAACATGTTTCATTAACATTGAGCTGGTGTGATAATACAAGTTGGCTTTAATGGAAAAAGAACACACCAGTGCCAGTTGAGGTTATTGATGGTCAAAAAATTTCATCAAGATTCATTACACATGAAACCAAGGCATTAGATGTTACCATTGGTTTTCACACCAACAAGGTTGTTTTCAACGTCATTTCATCTCCAAGGAATCATGTTATCATTGGATTGTCTTCATTTGCTTTATGTAATCCATAAGTGGATTAGCATATGAAGAGTCTTCATTTTGAAACACCACATGAACACGAAATCCTAGAATGTGAAACCTTCATCGAAAACATGCATGGCAAAAATCAAGATGGAGTATGTCATCTAATTGAAAATATGTGTGAGGGTGAAAGCATGCAAAATTTGAAGCAAAAGGAAGTTTACTTCGGTAATACAAGAAAACCTGGGTGCCCCAAGTTTTTTTTTATATTGGAACAAAAGCTTTCATGCAAGTTACCAAGAAAGGAGATGCATTCTTGATGTACGATCTTCCCTCACTAAATGTTGAACCACATCCACATCAAATTCATTCCCAATACAAATAATTTAAGGATATGTTTGAGAAGAAGAATGCAAACACCTTACCCAAACATTGACCATATAATTGCACCATTGATCTTGAAGAAAAAATGTAACCTCCATTTGAACCCATTTACACTTTGTCACAAGACGAACTTGCAGTGCTTCGTGAATACATCAATGAATTTTTTAAAAAGAAGTTCATTCAACATTCCAAATTTCTGACTGGTGCCCTTATCCTTTTTGTCAAAAAGATAGATGGCTCTTTATGAATGTGTGTCAATTAATGTGGATTGGATAGATTCACCATAAAAAATTAGTATCTTTTGCCCTTAATTTCAAGGTTGTAGGACCAGTTAAGTCATGCCAATGTACACCAAGATTGATTTACATTGTCGCAACCCTAGCCTTGGCTTGCGACCAAGGCAAGGGGGGGTTGCAAGGTTGCGGGCTTAGTAGTAGACCTGGGAGTCACATCACATGCTCCCGGGAGTGCAAACAGTCCAAAGAGTGTGAGGTAGTGAACCCTCACACTCCCAAGGCAAACTCCCACTTTGGGAGATGGAGTCCCGGTGGACTCCCAAAACTTCAGAGAGCGATTGCAGGGGTCAAACCTCAATGGATTGTGGCGTTCTTTATATC
>Ga0116229_10001414_pt1 | contig 37543 bp, 19 predicted proteins | sample S1TSphgellanicum_3_FD_87313 | JGI IMG/M metagenome (GOLD analysis project Ga0116229, IMG submission 87313) | Host-associated microbial communities from peat moss isolated from Minnesota, USA - S1T2_Fc - Sphagnum magellanicum MG | ecosystem: Host-associated > Plants > Peat moss > Unclassified...
ATCAATCTTGGGCTGTTTTTGCCACAACAGAAGGCCGCGGAGCCAGCCCAGGCTCCAGCCCAAACCCCACACCATCGCCACCACAACACGACGATGCTCTGCTACGACGACGACGACGACGACGAGGGCAGCAAAACCCACAACAACAAAAACACTCACAACGTACACCCGAAAGCTCAAATTATCCATGCTCAGACCAGCCCTCGTGGATGACGATGGATGACGACTATCCTTATGTCCATGGATGCCGATCATCCGTCCATGTACTTCAACATATCATGCATTTATCGATGACTGACATCCAAGACTTGATTTGAGTATCTTGGTATATGAGAAAAAAGGGAGATTTCTTGAGAACCAGCACCCACACTGGTACTTTCACCTTCTTGAGTTCTGCATTTTAGTGGCCACATTCAACCCAGGAAATGATAAAATTGAGCTCAGAGACCTTGATTTAGTCTGGTGCCACATTTTTTTGCTTCATACTAGGGATATATGAGCACTGGTATGGTATTTGAACTTGATTCATACAATTGTTGAAATATCATTAAACAAGGAGTAGTAACATGTCATTCATAGAACAACACACAACCACTTGCCCTCTATACCTGCATGAATGACATTGGAAGGAAACACAATTTTGCAAGACCACGAAGATTGTTACCAGAGTTCTGACAGAACCACAATAAATAATTCTGGTCATTCAAGTAGCAGAAAAGCAGCTGTGCAGCGTGGGCTCAAAAGCCTCCTGGCCCTTGCCATACTCCTCCTACCCAGATTCAGTGCCACCTACAAGGATGAGTTTCGGTCTTGCTCACAATACACACAATTGCTAAATATCATTGTACTGGTGTCAATGTTGCAAATGCAGTTACATACCCAGGTGATATTCATATTGGTAACTTGAAACAACAATAGACTTCTTGGCTACTGTACTAGGTGGGTAGATGCTCCTGGTTGGTTAGAACATGTTTTCTTCCCAATGCATCTATACCACACCATTTGATCAAATGACTTGTAGTAAACAAGCACCAGCAATTCCAGCACAAAAAAGACTTGTGAATAAGAGGAACAAAAGCAAGTTCACGTTGCTCATAAAAACAATTCATGGGAGATGAGTATGGCAATTTCTCTTTTGTTGGTTTCTCTCCCTCCTTACATTTGAAGGGAAATCTCACAGTCTATTGTGGTTTCAAGCTTGGCCCTCAAGCAACACATGTGAAAAGACTGAACCTTAAAACTTTAGGTACCTTAAATCCTGGGTCCTCAAGCCCTAACTCTGCACCCAGAAAGAAAATTACAGCAATACTAAGTAAGGGAATGCTAGCTAACTTAGACATAAAGATCCTCATTTGTGACCCACTTGATGTAGCGGTTCAGTGAGTACTCAACACGTGATTTGCCGTCACTCATTATTTCTGCATCCCAAAAGCTCCCATAGACTCGCTCAAACTCCCATGGCTCCATTTGGCAGGCAATGTGGCGAGCGTGGCTGGCCGACAGTGGGATATAGTTAGGGTATGAACGCATTATGCTCACCTCTGTCCTTGTCATGACAACCTGCAACTCAATTTCCATATTTTAGCACCCCATGATTCACAGACCGTCCATTGGATGTATTAAGTCTGTGGATAAAGACAGTCACATCTCATTGGAGGAGCATGACAGCCTTTACTGTATGAAGATCAGACTCTGGTGCCTTTATTGGCAATAGAACATACTGTTGGTTAGTAGAAAGAAGTGACAAACTGGAAGAAATTACCTGTAAAATATCAGCTGTTAGAATCACACCCTTTCCTGATGCTCCTCCTGTCCAGTGTAGGATTTGACCTCCAGAAAAATGGCCCCCGAGTCGAATCAGTGTGGCACCTTCCAAAATCCGCAGCTTATCACCATTCCAATATTTGACATTGTTGTGCTCCCACATAACCCATTGCTTGTCACTGTAATGGTTGAATTGTTAATACACCTCAGAAGTACCCAGCCCTAAGCTCTTACAAACTGAAAATAGCAGAGCATATTTACTTGACCTGAATCTGAACAAAGCAATTAACCAGATAACAGTTCAACTTGCCATTGAATTAACCTGACAACATCCAAAACAACAGAATATACATACAATTGGGTATTGTTGTAGAGAGAAGTTGGATTTAGATTTAACACCCTTTTCTTCTGACTCAATCAAACAAAGGGTGTACCAGTCAGAGAAGCAAGTTCAAGTGCAAACCACCAATACTGACACAAATTCCTCTGCACAGAATCTGTATCAATTCAACACTAAGGGAAAATACATATAAAAATTGCAAAATCAACAAAACAATCTTGATTCTCTCTACAATCCAAACCTTTCATGGATGTATACTGGTACATTGCCAAAAGTAGCACTCCATACTGCATTTGTGGCATAGTAGTGTGGGTGAGAAATGGCTATTGCTTTCAGGCCTCCAAGCGCATTTATAATGTCCACAGTTGCCTCATCCAGCAAAGAGATGCAGTCCCATAAGATGTTTCCATCTGGTGTATCCATCCACCCAAGCTCAAATTCATGAGAGACATTCCCAAATGGGTCCTTTGCTTTTATTTTTCCAAGAAACTTCTCAGGGCACACAAACAAAGTTTGAAGCACTGAAACATCGGAAGAACAATTGGCTTTCTGTTGCATGCGAAACCCAGGTGGAATGGTGTATGGGTAATAATAGATTTGGTCCAATATACACGTGTGCCTCTGCATTCTCAAAGCCCAGTAGAGATACATCCTTTGAATTGCATCTCAACATTTTGAAACATCTGGGAAAAGACAGTATGAGAAATATGAGTGCCAAAAAAACACATCGTTCAAGAAGAGAACATACGGGAAGTTTGAATAAGGAAGGCTCGTTGGCCAATTCCCACTTTGGGCTCCGTGGCAAAGCTGTAAAGGCCAGGTTCATGTTTCCTCCACTTGTTTGCAAAATGGCCGTGTGCCTTTAGCTTTGCTAAGTTGGTCCATTTCTGCCCTTCCCTAATCATCAGTTGACCAAAAAAAAGGTACATCATGCTGGTGCTGTTTAGGAGGCCAAATGTTCCATCAACTCTAGAGAGAAAATATTGTTAGTCATCTGAAGACAAGCAGTTTTGCTTGAAGTCATCAGAAGATTAGGTTTGAATGGAACCCCAAAAGAATGTACACATTAACATTTAGCTCTTAATTCTTTGCAATTGGAGTAGTGATTCAAAGACCCAACATGTCTCATTCACATGTTATATATGTATGTATGTATGTATGTATGTATGTAAGCATACATGTCAATTTCTGTGATTGATGACTTTATGCACGGCAAAACAAATAGTTGGTAGGTGAGAAATCATGTGGTAGTTCACATTAACTCATGAAAATTTTGAGAAGATCTGTGGCATTCAGGCCACATTAAGGGAATCTGAGAACTCAGAAACAAAATCAGATGAAACGCAAGAAACAGAAGCTAAGAAATACTAAAAGCCACACAAAAAAAGAGACGAGCTTTCACTGGTCAATCTGAACCAGGTTTTACAACCCAAACCGCCAAAACAACGTACCAGAAAGCAACCTTGCAGCTCATGGTTAGATAGTCATTCTGCAATGGTTAGATATGAAATTCTTTAGGAGAAGAGGAATTAGGGAAACAAAGGAGGGATGTTGAAGAGAGGAGAAAGTGTGATGGGACTGGTGGATCAGAGAGCCTTTGTTTACCTGGGTAAGAATTGTCGCTCATCCGTGCAAATGGGGCATACTTGTGGGTTTTTTCCTGGGCCAAACTGAACACCACAAATCTTGCATATGAGAGCTTCTTCAGCTCCTCCCTCCATCTAGCTATCTCCCGGTCCGGTCTTGAATCTACAAACCTTGGCAGCTAGCCGGTCTTCCTTTTCCACTTCCACTCACAAATGGAACTCACACTCAAAGTCCTTGTGTAATCCAGTCTCCTTTTGAAACAAAACTGCCAAATGCACAACACGAAGAAATCTCACATTTCCAAACCACCACACAAGCTTTGAATTCTCTCTCTCTCCCTCTCTAGAGTCCTCCTGAGATGTGGAAACCGAACCCACAACTGTACTAAGTGGGTTTTGGGTCCAGGTAAGGATTTTGCTCCGGTTTTCTGTCCGGTTCCGGGTAACCAGAATTGCAAGACAACAGAACAGGGCACTGCTTAGAATCAGACTGTGCTACGAAGCTACTACTACTGGGACCTGCACTCAGCAGATCAGCATTTATACGTGTCTCTTTCCTGGTGCAAATTGCTTTATTGGCTCTGCACTTCAATGCACTTGCATGGATTGGCTGCAAACCTTTCTAGCACTTTACTAACCTCACTTTTATCCCATATGCTTTGGCAAATGTTGTCCTCCTTTCACCTATATAGCTGGGCCAAAGGGGAAGAAGTCCGTTCTTGGAAAAAAAACCGTACAGTTAGGGGAGCCTCCATCAATTCATTATCTTATTGAGTGATGGGTCAATCGAATTGGCTCATTGCAAAAGAAAGAAAGATGAGAAGTCAGGATAAAAACAGTACACCAAAAAAAAAGCCAAAAAGGGGACCAAATTAGTTTTTCTCACCTAAATTCGTCCTCAGAGGAGTTTCACCCCCAGTTTTGTATTTGCCTTACCTGCCCCTTCCCTGCTGGGCCTATGTTCTTCATGAAATCAAACCTTTTGTCAGAATGAGATCTTGTAAATCTTCTAAACTGATACCCAGTTTCACAAAACTGTACTCAATTTTGCTCACTTTACAACTACACTCAATTGGGGATGAAACAGGGATTAGAGGGTCAAACTAGGGCTCAAAAGACAGGGCGAATTTAATGGATAAACTCTATTGTGACGCCCAAAAAAGACTCACTTGTCCACTTTGTAATGCAACTGCAAAAGAACACAATAAATCAGCGATGAAACTGAAATTATTGGCCACTGAGGTGAATGAAACTGGCAATTTTTCAACTGCATAACTAAGACCAAAGTTGGAGTGTAAGTGGCACACACAGATCCCATTGGCAACTAAAAGGAATGGGCACCAAAAGGAACAAATGGAGAAAATTACTAAACCAGATAAACCAGTGTTGGGCAGGTATTTGATTTTGTTAAAAATTGGGAACTGTGGGTATTCGATTTTGATAACCACAGTTCTGAACCAGCCATCAAAAACTGCTTCCACTGAGAGTTGAACTCAGGACCTCCCGCTTACTAAACGGGTGCTCTAGCCAACTGAGCTATAGAAGCTGGGAGCCCTCCTCTCTGGCTTCCTGCCATTTCGTCTCGCAATATTTTATTTATATCGAACTTGGAAACCCTACTTCCTCTTCTAACGTTATCTGATACCCAGATGCAAATATTAGGGCAAAACTCTAAACCTCTTTTTTTCCCTTTCTTCCCTTGTCTTCTTGTCTCCTTTGAATGTAGTTCAGCCGGTTCAGATCATCTTTCTTCTCAGAGTAGTTATCTCCAAATGACAAGCATGGCTGTTCAAAAACCTGGGTTTGCAACACCATGTTGGTACCATTGCTGAAAACACTGCAGTTTGGCACCACTGCAGCATGCTTCAAATGGAAAGAATTGTTATTAGGGTTTATGATCTAATTCCTGACCTGACAGTAAATGATCCATTTGTCACAAAAAAACAGACCAACAGTTGTGCATTGTGATGAGCAAACCTTTAATCTCTAATCAGGTTGAAGGTGATTGTGCAGAGCATTTGTTTGGATTTTCCCAAGTTTCAGAGGAATTTTTGAAGACTGGGGCAGGAAAAATGTGATGCGCACTGAATACTGGTCCAGAGCATGATATGCATTAAAAGTTTGTCATCTCATGGCTGATGGGTGTCAATAATAAAGAAGAGAATCACAAGGAGAAACCTTGCCTTTGATTTTGTTCTTTCAAAGGAATAGTTGAATCATCATTCAAGTGCAAATAATACCCACCTCTTGAGTGAAGATCATGTCTGGGAATCCAATCCTGTGGATCCTGGCTGCAATCGACTTGAGGATGCAAATTAGGTCAAACTATCTAGGCTATGAATGGATGACCTAGGTCAACACCATAGTCAGAAATCTGCAGGAAGTCTTCAAAAGTTGGTGAAAGGAAGCAACTCTGATTGTTATATAGCTAATTCAGATCATTAAAACTAGCCTGCCCTATGATCTCTCAGTACACACTTATGTTTATTTTTACCATGGCAAGAACGTCACTAGAACCATACAATCTAGGACTACACAAAGAAAACAGAAGTGCATGAAGTTCTGGATTACAGAATTCACAAGAGTTCAAGCCTTCAGAGGTCATCACCAACACCAAATGAGACAGCAGCACACACTCCAGACACAGAAAGAAAACCCAATGTGGTCCTCCTATACAACGTGTCATTTCTTCCGGATGTGTCAAACTGTGTCGAGCTGACAGTCATTTCTTGCATTTTCTGTCTGGACCCATTTTCTGAACCCAGATTTCTTAAGTCTTTTCTACATATACAGTAGCATACAAGAAAGGCTTTTAGAAGATTTCATTCAGTCAAAAAATGGTGACGAGGTGCCCAAGCCCTATTGGCTGAACATTCTACCAGAGAGTGTTTTTTTCCCAAGTGTGTGTGAAGCTAACAGGAACATTGCTCAGTTTTAGCTCAGGTGAAAAAGAGAAGAGAACAACAGTTTGTAAGAAGTAAATAGACAAGTGGTGGTGACTCTCAACTCTCCTCTTGATTCCAAAACTTTTTATCTTCCTTTCATTTCATGTGCTAATTATACCCACAGGCTGAAGTGAATCCGACAGTGTGCGAGGTGCTTCTTCTTCCTGTGGTTTTGCTCCAGGTGCAAATGTCACTGAATCATCAACAAGGGCATGGATACCTTGAGGCTGTGGCAGTTCTACAGCTTTAGACTTCACCTCCTGTCGGTTGTCATTCACAAGATTGTTGATGTCAACTCCATTTGCTTTTTTATTTTCCTCAGGATGTTCATCAGTCAGAAAATCGGTGATCTGCTGATTTAGAATCTCCTCAACGGCATTCACCTCAGATATCTGCTCTGTTGCTGTTTGTTCCACTACTGATGACACAGGTACATATGTTCCTGCAGTCATGTCAACATTTGCTATTAAGTTTTGTTTCCTGTACTAGGTATCAGCAAGGTTCAAAAGAGTAATTCTCATGGCATAGCACACTTATAAAAATCAGTTTAGCAGTTTGTTTGCTTAACCTTGTACAATCATCAGAGGTTTTCCACCATTTAATTCAAAATGTAGCTAGCATCATTGAGAAACTTGGAATACTTGACTCACCTTCCCCATCCACCTCTGCTTTTTCCCCATTCTGAATGGTGAAAGTGCCTACATCTGACTCCAATCTAACCTCAGATGCCAGAGCTGCATGCTGTTTCTCTTCATGCTTGGAAGTTGGGTCCTCCCCTGTTGCCACTGTGGGTGAAACATGTATCTCTGATTCAACAGTTTTAACAGCTCCCTTATTGACCAAATTTGTGTCAGCCTGTAACACATCACCATTTATTGCAGAGGATAGAACATCTACATCCATTAGTACAGGCTCATCTGCAGCTGCACTTGCCCCTTTCTCCCCTTCTGTGTTGTTGACAATCTTGTTCTCCACAGAAACTGAAGCTTCTAGTTGCTGGCCATTTACCTTTTCCACATCTGCCTTTTCCTCTGTTGCTTGAACCTCTGTTGCTTGCTCTGTATCCGTCTTTACATCCTGCATGTCTTCTTCATTTCCAGCTACCGATGCTGCTACAGTTTCTTTGGCTGCATGAATAGACAAGAGCACAGAATTAGGAACCCATCACTTAACTGCTTTGTCTTGAGAGCTAAAGGATCTTGCTCAAAATACACCAAAAGCAAAGTGCTCTTTTGTGTTGCAAAAGGCACATGAGGATCAGATCTCCTTGTGAGGAACAAACTTCCACCTTTTCTGGATGTACATTTGAAGACTCAGATCATTGACCAGTTTAGAGAGTGAAACCCACTTAACAGGCACAAAAATCCCCGTCACTGCTAAGTCTTCACATTATATTTCACTGATGAAAAGCAAGAATTCTCACCTCTGCCTTTTCTCCCTGTGGCTGCTACAACTGGAGAAACAGTGTCCTTTGCAGTGTCAAAGACTAGTCGCTTTGAGCGCTTGGTCACTGGAAGCTCTGCTTTGGCCTCTAAGCTGTCACTGGATAGTCTTTCTTTTGAACTTAATCTTAATGATCGCCTTGGACTCTCACCTATGTTCACAACATCAACAAAAATCAGCATTCACATGTACAGTTGATACACACAGGTGCACCTGGAAAGCAGGAGGCCAGACCCCAAGTCAACAAAGAAGGGCAAGTACCACAAGGTTGATGCTGAAAATGATGTGCATGTTTCAGTTCCTTCAGTATGGCAGATCACCAAAACATGCTAGACAATAAATATCGTTACCCCCACACTTTTCATGCAGTTATCAGCAGTAAGAAAAGCAATAGTAGATTGCACCACACAGATCAAAGCTAGAACATTTCAGCCATATGAGGAGAGTGGCTCAACCCATTTAATGGAAGAAAACTCCATTAAGCACATGCAGAGTACCTGAGGTCCAGTCAAAGTCAGCAGCAGTAGGACCTCCTGGGTGGCCTTTGAGATACTTTTTCACTTGGCGCTTTGATCTGATCTCTTCACCATCAGGTGTAACATAACTCACACCCTTCCCTTTTGGAGTTGACCCACCTATTTTCTTACTGAACTGGATAGGCACAGCTCCAGAAAACCTTTGTCAGGTACTATTGATATTGCACAAGGAACCCTATACTTCTGAACATCTCCACAGCCCATACTATTAAAAATCCAAAAAATGTGCCCAAATGATGAGCACTTTCTCAATTCACTGTCCTTGAAGTGATTATTTATGCCAGTGCCATATGCCATATGCATCATCCTGTGGAGAAATGCAAGAATGATAAACAATGACTGCAAGGTAATAATATAGGAAATTTAGAAAAGCCCAACATGCAAGAAATTGGAATCCCAGCATAGTGAAAATGAGGTTATCATTACAGATTTATCATGACTGGAAAGTGGATATAAAACCATGAAACATGAGCAATGATAACTTAGTTTTACTCCAGAGTGCACTGTTCCGCTTGGGTAAATTTTTTGGATGGTGACAAAGTTGAATGAAACTCAAAGCAAACATGACAATTTTTTTCTATTCAAATGGACGTCCTGGAAAACCTGTAGTCATATAATGTAATCACAGAAAATGTCGAACTCTTATGCATATGTAGCAAAACTCTGAACTCAACAAACAGAAGTTGGAGAAAGAGTTATTTATTGCATGTGGTTGAAAAAAGAGACACTGAAACTTGGCAATTTTATGCCCAAGTTCTGCAAGAAAATAAGTAGACCTCTCCGAAGAAAAAGGCTATTTCTCTTTTTGGGCTGCCACATAATAATATTATAGCTGAGTTTGTACCATATTTTCTCTATATTTTAGCATATTTTTCTCCCTTAATGACATGAAAAGGGGCGTGGAATCGATAAAGCAAAAATGCTGAATGGTATTATGCTCTCTGCAAATAATTCGTAAGAAAACAAATGTATTACAAGCCCGATGTGTTGTAAATTATTTTGCGATTAAAGAAAGACTCGGAAAAAAAAAAGACAAATTGAAAGAACAGGAAACAGAATTTCCACGGCAAAGCAAGTTGCAAAGATTTTGCAACCGCCTTGAAAGCCAAAGAACTCATCCTGCAAGGTATGAAGAAACAAAGATGTGCAATTCGGAGGCACAGAAGGTCTTGTATTGACTCGCGTTATTATTGACTAGCATACTCGCTGCAAGGGTTTGTAAGAAACAGACCTTTTTTTTCCAACCGAGCAGGGGACTTGAAAGATCTTCGAACACAGCTTCCGGGAATGTCGTCCCGGAAGGCGCAATCGACGAGGCTGCCGAAGCCTCCGGACTCGCCATACGGCCCAGCGCGCGCCGTCTTTCACTGTCTCCAGAGACTTCAAGAGAGAAAAATGCTTGATGCAGGAAAGCAGGCTGCGGAGTTACTGGAATGTGCACAAACACAAGCAGTTCAGTACAGCAAACGTAGGAAAATTTAAGAAGAAAACTACTCAAGTCCTACACTAGAATTGACGAAAAATCCTTTAAAGCTACAGCATCGGGAAAAAACACGCGTGATTCAAACATCAAACTATAATTCCTCTTCATTGAAAAAACAAAGACTTTCTTCCCGCACCTCGGCAGATCCTACAGTTGACTAGCAAACAAAACAACAACAGAAACAGAAACAATACTCACTCTTAAATGCGTTCCTTTATGTGGCCGGAACTTCGACATCCAAGAAAGCAAGAAGTGAAGCTTCGCGCAAAAAACTCCGTGAACAACAAAAACAAGAAACGTGGAGCGGTCAAATCTGAGCCAAAACTACGGCGGCAATTTTTCAAAAATTTCTCAAATGAAACTAGAGCGATCAGCGGAACGCCTTTTGACGAGGATAGGCAATGCATCACAATAATATGCCGGGGCCGCGGAGGGGGGGAAGACAACTGCAGCGAGAAGACAAGCGCATAAGAGAAACTACAACAGAGCTCGCTCGGACAGACAGAAAAAGAAAACTGCAAAGCGAGAAAGAGAAGAAGGGGAGAGAAGCGCGCGGCTGTGTTCGGACTGTGCGTGACAACCGGGCGGTTTTGCGCCCACATGTTCCTTAAATTTCACCTCATTTGTTGCATTTTTTAGAATTTAAAAAATCAACTTATAAAAGGATTTTTTTTTCAATTTATTATTATTTCTTAATGTGGGAGTGTTAAGCCTTAAATAATTTCACCTAGTATGAGACAACTTAGGAATGGAGGTTAGGTATTTTAAAATAATTTTGTGATATCAAAAAAATTTAGATTTTTCAAAAAAAAAAAAAGTTACCAAATTTAGTCAAATTTACACTAGGAAAAACAACTTTTTCAAAAAATATATTTTTTTTCTCTTTTTTTTTTGGGGTGAAAAACACATTGCTTAGGATATGTTTCAAATACATTCTAATTTGGAATTCCTCAAAGGAATGTTCTATTCCAAATTAATGTTGTATTCTAATGTTAAGTGATTAGGGTTAGATATCAATAATTCTGTAATGCACAAGAATTTGAAGCTTGTGTTTTACGGAACGTGTTATGGACATTTGAATTGGATATGAATGAGTTAGTTACCAATAAATTATGTTAAAAATGGAAAAGTTAATCAACATTGTTTGGTGCTATGGGCACATGCTCATGGTTCTTTCATTGTTTCACATATCACAATGTATAGGGGTGAAGTTGGCATTGCTAGGTGAAGAACTAACATGGCTTCTTGGAAAGCCATATTAGTAGAAATGCAAAATATAACAAACCCAAGTTAGCAAGCTTCCAATATCACCTACAACTAATTAGAATGGTAGCCATGAGAATTGATCTAGTGAATAATTAATAATAAACTTAACATAGTATAATTGTGTGGGATCAATGACAAATCCTCTAATTCAATAGTTTTGATCTAGTGAATAATTAATAATAAACATAACATAGTATAATTGTGTGAGATCAATGACAAATCCTACAATTCAATAGTTTTGTTAACCTCAAGAGACCAACCACTTATACCAAAAGGAACACCTAGTGGTACATGGGCAAGGCCTGAAACTATATATTGTAACCTAGGGTTAGTTTCCACATTGACAAAATCAATAAATTTTTTTTCAAAAAATGAATTTTTAAATTTTTTATATCATCTATTATAATGTTGTGATATGAGGAGTGAAATTATTTGGAGTTTTATCCTATGATAATTATGATGATTTTCAACATGTCAACTTCATGTTTTCACAAATTTTCATTTCAGTATTTTGAGGATTATTTAATGATGAAACTAACTTTAGGGTAAGGTAATTTGGAATGCCCATCCTAAATTCAATATCCTAAATAACATTCATCACACCCATTATATAGTTCAAATTTTCATTTCACTATTTTGAGGATTATTTAATGATGAAACTAACCTTAGGGTAAGGTAATTTGGAATGCCCATCTTAAATTCAATATCCTAAATAACATTCATCACACCCATTCTATAGTTCATGATGACATGTATATGTAATTGATGTTACTTAGAAAAAAATTCACATACAAACTTCTTCTACCACAATCAAGTTCTCATCCATAATGGATTCTCAAGATTCGATTATATGATCATGTTATTGCACTAACGTGATATCATGTTTTTTTTCTTTTCCATGCCTTGATTTTGTGCTTTGTGCCTTGTCTTGTCCTAGTTATGTTGTTCCCATGTTATATTTGGTTTAATATATTTGGTTTTTCATGTTTTATTTTTAAGGTCCTTGTGCCCAATATACATTTACAAAATATTCATACATTTATTACCTCTAGTGTGTGTTCTTAATACACCTTGAACTCTTCAAGAACAATCACTCAACCTTTTAATTAACAATTTTGGTCACACACATTTGAAGGGCTTTTGATAATCAAAAGTGATTTTTGTCATTTGACTAAACCCTCGTTCTTATTTAGGTCAAATCTTTATCATAGTTAGACTAGTCAATAGTATTGCCTTAATGTGACCCAAATAAAGACATTTGGCATCTTGTATAATTTGAGTATTTATAATTCCACCTTTCATTTCATTATGTTTGAAATTATATAAGGTGCACCTTACTTTAGTTCATTGTTTGCCACACCATATTGTGTCACAAATATCTATTCACAATGCAAATGACAATGGCTTGCTAAAATTTTAAGTAACTATAGCATTTAATGCAATAAAATTCCAAGAATGATCTACCTTGACCAATTAGTTACTCTTTCCCACTAAAAGAAAAGGGATGTTCTATAAAAAATTAATAAATGCATAGTTATGGATCTTGAATGTTTTCAACCAAAGAATTAAAAATTAAAAATTTCAAAATTTAGACATTTTGTCAATTAAGTAGGCAATTTTAGACTACTAATTAAAATTCAAATCAAAATAGTCAAAATCTTCTAACCCCCCCTTTTTTTTTTGGCGTTTGTTTTTTATCATGTTCATTAATGTTGTGCCAATGTGAAAAGAATGATCATTGTTGAGTTTTTAAATGCATGTAGAATAGGAATTGAATTGTTGTTATGTCCATACTAATCAATTTGCTTGAATTTTCTACATGCATGTGAGTTCTTTGAACTTCCAAAAGTGAGGAGGAAAAATTCTTCCTCGATTTATCAAACATTTGATCATTTTCACCAAACACATCTTCTCCAAGTGCTTCCATGGTATTGAGCATTTTGTTTTTGTTACATTGAAAACTTTTTTTTGTTGTGAAATCTTATTCATGGATTGTTGTTCTTGTTGTAGTTGCCATTCTATACTTTTGGCATTACAACTTTGCAAACTACCATTCTTATGTTTGGTGGACTATTAGCAACCCGACTTCATGACACTATGATCATAATTCTAAAGGACCTATGTTTATTGCTTTAGGATCTTCAAGCTTTAAAATGTTTCTTATTTCAAATCTTTTGCAATGTTGTCGCAAGTCCAAGCTTTTGCTACATTGAAACTATTTGTAGCAATTATGAAACTACCTTTCTTGAAACTTGCACTCCTAACTATAGGGGACTTGTGTTTTTTTAAATGGCAAACTTGCACTTGATATGATGACCTTTGACCTTGGTGCTTCTTGCAATAGTTGTACAACACAAGGAGAAATTTTGCAACACAACATTTTGGATATGTAAGGTGTCAAAGGTCCTTATAACTTAACATCAACTTATTTGAATGTTTTTTTAGATGATAACCAACATTACATTTTAACTACAGAAAGAGAATTTATGTATGCATAATCTTCACTACCATACAATTAAATGTCTAAAACAACTAATGTGCAATTATGTTATAATTATTCCATGAAAATATATAGATTAAAAAATAAAATCTCATGTCAAAATTTCATAAAATTTTATTATAGTTGCATGTTAATTATAAAATTGACCCCTAGATGGATGTTATACGCACCATATATACAATTGTGTTCAACCATCTTCTGATATTGTGGGCAAGTTGTATGAAAGTTATTAATTACAACTAGCAAAAATGTAGCATTCAATCATGAACTACCTTGCAAGTAGTGTATGACATTGATGTGTATAATCATGCCATGTGTATGGATTATCATTGTCCATTAGACTTAGAACTTTCAACTATTTTGCAACTAGTTATCAACTACCATGTAACTAAATGTTCGATGCCACAATCCTTCACATATGATAACATTGTGTGTTGCATATGTTTTAACTCCTTTGGGCCTAAAGGTGGATGGGCTTTAAGAACATGCCCATGTGTGTTCCATCCATCATGTTAATTGATCACCCAAATGCATTATAATTGGTAATTCATAACCCATTTCAATCACCTCCACGAGGTGGGCCACTTGAATGGGGCAACTAACCTTCAATCGGTTGGCAAAATTGACATGCCTAATTCATTATTAAAAAATGAATTTGGAAACAAATGAAAGGTTTTTTATCTTTATTTTTTCATTAAAAATAGGAAAAAAATAGGAAAAAATGATCACACCCATCCCAAAAATGGGCATATATGGAAAAATGATATGTACAATCATACAATGTGGGTAGTCAAATCTAAGTATCAATTTAAGTGCCACCTTGTTCTAAACGATGATCTTTAATTTTCATTACCCTACTATTACCTTTCCTCCATTGCATAACTAATTGTTGTGGAACACCACAAGTTATGGTTTCAAAATCTTTGGCTAAAATCTTTTTGTAAACCATGGAACAACATTAGCCCATGGAGGAGTTAGAATGTATGGGGGGAAATCTAGTTGAACAAATAATCTTAAATCGTCTCAGCAAATGGTCTGCCATGGAATTAAAGGTTTACCTTAACAAATTCCTACACATTCTTGGGCAACTTTTCCATATTGAAAACATTCTTATAAATGACCTCCCCTTGCAAATTGAACCACTTGCTATCAAGATGTGTTCCAAAATTAAATTAATTATTCATGCACCCTATCCCAATATCCCTTTCCCACTTGGCAAAAAATCCCAACATCCATCATTTGGTTTAAAGTCCAAGGCATGGCATGTTGGAATGACCATGGTGGGGTCCTTTTCAAAGTTGACAAAGGTCATCGCAAAATTGAATGCATGCATACCATGTCACCATTTGCATACAAAGTTTGTGCCCCACTTTTTGTCGTACCTTGGTGCATTTTTTAGGTTATATTTTCAATATGGAGGCGTGTAATGTTGTAGATTGAACATGAGATACAATTGTCTATGAAATGGTGTTTGGCACAACACACATCACCTACATTACACCATGAAAGGAATGAAGATGGTATATGTGAGGATATATGCCCAAAGCCCAACCTTCGGATTATAGGGGTTGAAGCAAATTGGGGCACAATGGTGCCATCATATGTGAAGGCTTGAGGTGTTGGTCAAAAATACATACTTGGCCCATGTGTGGATTAGGCTAACCCATATTCCCACTTTATGTGTGGATGGCTAAACCAATTTGTGTTATTGTTCCTAGTACCTTGTTTAAGTAAGTCTTTAAGATATGATTAAAAAATCCTTAGTTAAGATGTCATCCTTGTGCTCAAAAGGCCCCATCCTTTCAAAAATTCATGTGTATTGGTATAAAATTGGATTCAAATTGCACTTCCCTAGATGGAGCCAAAATGCAAGTGACCCTCCAACTATAATGTTGGATTTCCATGACCTTTTGCAACATCACATACATGTGTTTTGGTTTTTTTTAGGGTTCAAGGAGGCATTCCATTCTTGAGAATGAGATGACAATTTCTTTTTAAGAGTTGCAAGTTATTTTCAAGGTTCCAAGGTTTTGGATTGTGGTTTTCAATTGCTCCAACTACTCCCACAATTTGGAAGCTTCACATTCGGCCTTTTTAACCCTTAGTTCCATATTGTGCAAATGTCTTCACAACTCCTTGACTTGCTTTTTCATTAAGTTTTCCTTAATATCTAGTTTTACAATTTAAAGTGGACAAGTTCAATTGCAAGTCTATGACCTATCCAACTTGTGACCAAATTACGGTCACAAGTTGGAAAGGTCAAAGACTATGGGTGCCCTTGTCCAATGCATGATTGAAATTTTATTGCAAGTTGGATAGGTTGCAAACAATGAACACCCATGTCCAACATGCAACCATATTTTTGGTCACAAGTTTGAAAAGTCCCACATTGTGGGCACCCTTGTCCATCTTGTAACCAAAGGTGGATAGGTTCAATTGCAAACTAGATTGGTGGTGCCCGTGGTCTATGACCATGTTTGGCTTGCAACCAAACTTGCAACCAAAATTCAATCACAAGTTAAACAAGAGTTTTCTAACCTATTTTCAAGGACATGATATCCATTCTTGACCATTCATATTGTAAGTTTCAATCACAATTTGGACAATGCACATAAATTTGTGGAATTAAAAGTATAGTGGTATACTTAGTATACCTATGGAAAATTATGGTCCATCTAAAAATTTTGGGCTTATACTTTGATGTCACTCAATTATGAAGTCATTAAATATTTGTTCATTAATTATGGATAATAATAACAATAAAAAATACTCTCAAATTGTTTATTGCGCCAACATCAACTTATATGTTGAAACCAATGAAAAAATTGATGTGTCCAAATGGACATTGACATGATGACCAATGCAAAAATGATTCATCACATCATTTATGACAATTGGCTTGTTTTGGAACAAGTTTTAAAGGATCAAGCCTTGTCTAATTTAGGCCTTTTTAATACCAAATCGTAAATATTAAATTAAATTAGATGGCATTGAAAAAACAACAGTTATGATAAAAGTTATGTCCAAGAAAAAGGTGAGGAGTTAAATTGCCAAAATGATCCCAACCATTATTTCAATGATTTGGGGGTGGGATTAAATCACTTACAAATTAGGAGATATGTATTTCTTTGGAAAAATATTTTAAATAACTACAAGATAGTGCAATTGCAAGTTCAAAACAAACTTATTTTAAAAGAACTATTTGAAATTCCAAAGATACGAAACATTATGCATCCCAAGTTAAAGAGTCCATTTTGGGAGTCCCAAGAACTTTAATCATTTGAATGTAATCCCCATGGACAACTTTAAAGTACACTATAGGGAGGTAAGTGGTGCCTCCTTTCAAGTTTGAACCATGTGAACCTCAGGTGACTTCAAAACAAGTTTGTGACATAATTTGGTTCCTTTGCACTAATCACTTACATTGTTTGATAATTAACTTATGTAAGTGAATTGACCATAAGGTGTTTGTGAATGTCACTTCATCTTAGTCCCATCCTAGACCTCTTCCACACCCCCCTTGTCCTTGTGCATGGAAGTAGGGACCATGCCTTGATTTTCCATTGCCCATCACTTCGGGGAATTATAACCACCAATACATTGGGTGTGTCTATATATAATGTAAATCCAAGGCATGTTTTCAATCTTCCACAAAGTTAAATGGTGTTGGGGTTTTGAAATGGGATTAGTACATGTTCATAAAGTTGAATTCAAACTGAAATCAATGTATAAAAACAAAAAAAAGGTGATTATTGCAAATTGGAACCAAAATGGTGCACAAAGTCATAGGAAACAGACTCACGTGGCTTGGACTTGGGAGGAGCCACGTCTTTCTTCCTTAAAATATATCTCACAAATGGTGGTGAGGACAACATCAAAATGGAATAAATTTTTGGGACTTTCAAATGTGACTACCAATTTAATTCTTAAATTATGATTCTCATTACTTATTACTCAAATGAAAAGTTGTAGCCCTTGAAAAGACCTTTGCATTAACATATTGCACTTTTTAATTAGAGGTTATTTTACGAATTTATCATATGTTTTAATGTTTGAAGGTCAAACTACTAGTTTGATTTTGGCCATTTGTGCTTTGGATTTTCAAATGGGGAATTTGACCTCAATTTGCATATTTTGTTTTCAAAACATTTTCAATGGTCTAAAAAATGGTCAATTTGGATAAGGTTTTATCCTTTAAACCCTATTCCAAAATTGCAAGACATTCCAAGACCCTCAATTCCCACAAGTGGAAATACATTTGGGAATATTAAGGATTCCCTCTTGGGTGTAGTCATAATAACACATACCATAGCAAGTGTAACGCTTGTTTAATTTTTTCATATTTTAAAGTCGTAATTTAATTTGATGTTGAAATTATAAGATTTGTTTACATAGTTGTATTTTTAATATGTCATGGGAACATGTGAATTAAATTGAAATTAATCCATTGAATAAAAAATAAATAGAAACATTCATTAAGCACTATAACACTTACTTTTAACAAGAAAAGGACTTGTAAATGGATTTCAATGTTTTGAAAATGACATTTTTTGCCAAATTTTTAACATGAACCTTAATAAAATAATATTAATAATTTATTTTTAATTTCGAAAAAATTTCAAAAAAAATTCAAGAATATTTCCCCAAAAACAATCACAAAAGCAGTCAAAAAACAAGCGAGTGTGGCTCATGTTATCTTGTTTGCACCCTCTTGTGTTTGTCAACATTACCCTTTCGCATGGGTAGTGTGTTTGATTGGATTTGGTAAGCAAAAGGAAACATAGTAAATGAATCGACAAAACTCTCAAAGACTAATTTGTTAAGATTGCATCCCACTTGGGCATAATTGCTCACTGATTGAGGTTATGGTCCTCCAAATTTCAAGATGACAAAAGGTTTGATTCTTCAAGTGTACATAGAAGAAAAAAGAATTCAAAGATTGAACACAAGGAAGAATTTTCTTAAACCATTACATTTGTAACCTTCATTTTTGGGGTTAAAAGATAATTGGCTCTATAATGAACATTCATATCTAAAATTTGAAAAAATTGTCCAACCATACAAATTTTTTGTTTCCAAAATTTCCAATAAACTAGAACCAAAGGTTTTTTTTTTCAATTTTTCAAAAATAAAACTAAAGGTTATTAAAAAAATCAAATAACTACACAACATTAGTCGTAACTAATGTTGTCTTATTTTAGCTTTTCAAATTTCAAAAGAACATCCAATCCCAATTCTAATTTTACTTTTTTTTTGGAAAGGACTTTTGCTTATGATCTAAGGAATGTTTTTAATTTGATAAATTGTTGGGTTTAGTTCTAAACCTGATTTTTCATCTTTATAGGTTTTCATATCTTTTTTAAAAGAATGTTAAGTGAGTCCAATTTAAAATCAGATCCAGTTTTACCCACTTATGTGTAGTCCAAAATTGAAGATTTTCTAATTACTAGCACTATTCAAGCAAAAGAAAATGGCGAATTGTACCAACTACATGCTTAAACCCAAAATAATAATAATAATAATAATAATTGCATAAATGAAACATGGTACAAAAAATAATAACTACATGATTAACCCACCCACCCCACCCCACCCCCTCCCCCACCTCACCAAAGTTTTTTTAATGAGTTTGTGAAATAACCAAATTAACGATGATCCACAAGAAAATTTACCCAATTTAACTAAATTGGTTGTAAAAGGTTTATCTATAGACCATTGAATGTGAAAATAGAAAATTATGAAAATCCTTTTAATATTTTTGCTACATGTTCAAACTTGTTGTAAATATATAATGTATAATTTATGTTTGAAAATTGAACATTATTCTACCTTGAACATGGATTCAACATTGTTTTACCTTGATATCTACTTATAAAGAACCCATGGATCTTCTATTAGAATATATTAATGGGGATGACAATTGAAACTTGTAATTGATCAAAGTGTTTTTGGTACCATAATAACAAGTTTGTTGAAAAGGGAAAAAGGTGGGGAAAAACCCACCAAGCAATGATTTTTGTTCAATTGTCTAATGTTGTGTCATAGGATCCCTAGAGGGATCAACAATAAATGACAAGTATACATTTTTAAAACGTGTTTAAATAGTTTTAAAATGCTACGAAACTAGAATCAAAATCCAAATGTGGTAAAAAAATTCCCTATATATATATTCATTTTAAAAAGGAAAAAAAATAAAGTGGGAAAAAATCCCTTTTTATTTTTATTTTTCAAATTCCAACAATTTTTTGCACAATTTTTTTAATGTTGCCAAGTATAAGTATAAATTGGGTTAATCATGCAAAAGATTATCAACGATCATTCCATTGGGTACATTAAATCAAATTTCTATTGAGAAGTAAATTCATGGATAGTAATGATTTTTTTCTTAAACTCACATAATTTTTACTTTTGGGTTAATGTAACTTTTATTTTAAAAAATATATCATCCATGTGCTAAAATTTGACATTTGTTTGAAATCTTATCTCAACCATGTTGTCAATTACATCCCCATCTCTCCCCCCCACCAAACTTTCCACCCCTCTATTGGTTGCCTTTTTATGTTCCCATACGGTCCCAACAATTCAGCATTATTTGTCTCATATTTCAAAATATTATTATTGTGTAACCTTTTCATGTCCATGTAGGTGGGCAAGGGAGAGGAATGAGGTAGCTAGGTTTGGAAGAGATAGGTTTGGATGACACAAATAGACAAATAAACATTATTTTTTGGTTGTACAAATGTATGTAACATTCACCCATATCATTCTTAATGGTGTGATACCATATGTATGATTGACAATTGGTAGAACTTGTATATATATATTTAAAAACTAGGGTTTGGTAGCTTCATTTTGAATGTTTTAGGATTGTGACAACATTCAATAATTATGTTCAATTTCCCTATGGTTTATGAATGCAATGCAATAGCCTAATGTTTTGGATTGTTGCATATAATCAATAGGTGCAAGGTTCATTTATTTGAAAAATTGGCATTGTGAGGTCTATTTTTATTTTAAATTCTCTTATGGCTTGCCCTTTAAAGAATTAATAAATATCAAACATCAATCATACACATGGTATTACAAATATCACTTCTAATTATGTATATCATGATATTTTGATTTTTAAAAATCATTAGAAAAAATGGGTGACATGTGAAAGTTCATAATTGTTCTTCAACATTAGCACCATGCAATGAATTTTTTAAAATTGCTACTCAATTGGAACATGAACATAGCTCCAACTCCAACTCCAACAATGTATTTCCAAAGTCTACACCAACATCAACATTATTCCATCAAACCATTGTCATGTGATGAAATGAAACATGAACTTGAAACTAATACAGAAGTAGAAGATCAAATTTCACTATAACTACAAGCTAGTAATAAATTTCATTTCACATGGACTCTTTTTTGCAATAAACAAACATGTAACCAAAAGATATCATCAAGGTTTGCATAAATTATAGTGGTTGGGGTGTTATGCCATCTTTAAAATATAATTTGAAAGTACAAAAAAATTTAATTGGTTTGGATGGTTATATGGAGTTGTCAAAATTTTCCTTTTGGTAGGTTCAAAACACATAGTTGTCACATAATCAATAATTGCAAATATTAAATTAATCTTAACAAGGACATTAACAACAAATTACACATTGTTTACTTGATTCATGATGGACTTTATGGTTCAAAGACAAACTCATGCTTGTGCTAATATGGGCTAAGTGCACTATGATAGAATTATTTACTAAGTCATCATTTCCATTGTAAGAATACAAACATTAAGATGTAAGTTGGGCCTATAACGACAATTCTAATAATTTTACATCTAACTACACATTCATGTTGGCAAGCATAACTTTGAATTGAGCAAACAAATAAATCATTTAAAAACTATTTTTATAATAACCTAATTATGTTGGTATTTCATATCCAAGCTATGCTAGCCAAATTGTTTTTATCTATCAATGAATTCAAATATGATGACCACTTTACAAGTAATGGTGGGTTCACTTCATTAGTTGGCCATGTGCAATGTTATAATTATTAACAACAAGGAAAAATCGGTGTATATGAAATAATTCAATCATTTGAATGAGTTTGAAGATATTCATTTGTAATGAATGTATTAAGCAAGTCTATGATTACTAAACAAGGATATTTGTTATTGACCAAATGGAGTATTTATTTGTTCACATGTGGATTTGTACATTTTCCATGATTGAACTTTAATTCATTTATGATCTACTAAATCATTTTTATAAATAAAAGAATTTATATTCATTCATAATATGCTAAAAACTTAAATCATCCATACTTTTAGGAAACACATAGAAATATATATATTTTATTTCTTCCCATAATTTCCTAACACATTTAATTAGTTGGTTATTTCAAAAACATATTTAAAATAAAAGTCAATAATTTTTTAAAAATAACTTTGGTGGTAGGTAGCATGGTGTACATACATAAATTTCATACACAACAAATGGCAATATTACTAAAATATAGTCACATAACAAACACATATCAAAAATTTGAACCCTTTGTTTACCAAACAACCTATGATCATCCTTTTGTTGTACATATATGGGTGTCAACATTGACATATGTTAATTCTAAATTCTTTCATATATCCTAATTTTGACATGTTTCTTCTTGCTCATATTTTGTTCAAATGAACCTCAAATGAACATTTTCAAAATTGGATTTTTTTCAAAAAACCATGCAATAACATAAATAAACATTGAAATTGTGAAAATCATTTTTTAATCATTGTTAAAACTCACATATGTTTCACAAATTAAATTATTTTTAAAAAATTCAAATTCAAGAAAAAATTTGACTTTTATGAAATCCTTGAGATGTTTCTTTTTTATATTAAGGATAATATTCCAAATTATTATGTAATATGAATTTAAAAATAATAATTGAAAGAAAAATGTGTTTTCATGACATTATGTACAAATATGCCTTTTTAAAATTGAAAATTGACAAGGTTTCATTTGATTACGCAAATATTTGTAACACATTTTAAATGAAAATATAATAATATGTCAAAATCATATATTTTCAATTGCATTATTTTGTAGTGTTGGCATCAATCCATTTTTGTGGTGAAATTTTACAACTTGAAAATTTTGTTACAAGAAAGGGAAAAAAACATGAAAATTTTGTGATTTTTAGGGATTCTTTTGCCATTTTTGGAAATAAAAATGATTAAACTAGCTAGATCTAGACCTAGGCATTTCCTAAGTCACCATTTGTAACAAATTTTTTGTAAAATGCTACACCCCACCTAGACATTCGCCATTTAATGTTAATTAATATTAGCTACTTTTGCTAGTGGGTCTACTTGAAGAATTTGAAAAAAAAACTATGATTATGCATTATTGATTATGCAAATGTTTTACACATTTTAAACCATTTGTTGCACTATATATTTATCCAATATTTGAGCCATTTATATAACATAAATGTATTGAAATTACTTCGGATTTGGCTAGAACTTCATTATTATTCCAATGAGTATTGAACATATGGCCATCAAAACTTTTGCTTAAAATTTTTTTTTTGCTTTTCATTTCATTAAATGAATACTTCAGATAAATTTATCATTTGTCCAAAGTTTACAATAAATTACAATAATATTTTTAAAAAAAATTTAGACTTGATTTATTGGGCCCCAATGCCCCCACAAGGGACATGGACCTTCACATTGGAGAAAGTTTGGAAACTTAGGTTGAAATTGTTTAACCACCCACACTAGTTGTAAACTCCTAAACTTAATCAATGTTTTTAGATATCATGGCCAAGCAATATTAATTTGGGTGTACTATTGGACAATATGTTTTTTGTTCATGTGAAGTTGAGATGGATTACATTGGAGGTTCATTCCTTGTTAGGGTGCCTCATTGGTTATACACCCATGTGGGGGTTGAACTTGTCACATAAATTCATATTAAAGGAAGCCATAATTTTATCATATTTGCATTTATTTGTATGATCAATTTGAATGTAATATAGAGGTGTGTCCACACTCATAGGAACCACAATAAATGTAATTAAATGTTGGGTCTTTCATGATTTAAAATGATAATTTACATTGGTGTTCAAATCATTGCATTTACTTATATAACAAGATTCATAATATATCATGGGAACATGTGAATGAATTTGAAATTAATATAGTGAATAAATTTTATGAAAAAGGTGCAAACACACTAATAGGAGCCAATATAATTGTAACAAGTGTTTTGGCTTTCATGTTTTTGGGTCAAAATTTTTCCTAATGTTACAAATCATTCAAAAAATTCATGACAATGTTTTTAATAAATTATGAAAACATGTGGTATTATTGAAAATGAATATAATGATGATAGAATATTCAAAAGCATTCATTAATCATTGCAACCCATGTTAGCATTGTAAGGACTCTTATTTTTAGAAGATTTAAAAAGTTTTGACATATTTCAAAAGATTTTGTAACACATATTAGTTAAATGTAACATTTTTTTAGGTCACAATATGTTTTAATGATTTTTCAAAATATATTTAAAATATTCCCCCAAAAGTATTCATCCAAAGTGGCAAGTGTAGCTCTTATTAACTTGTTTGCACCCAAAATCATTTTTAAGCATTATAACTATTGGTTTAAAGTAGGAAAAAATAATTGTTTAAAGTGAAAGCACATTATAATGGACCTTTCTGGAAGTCACAATTTCAATTCTATTGAGCTAGTCAAGTCTTGTTGTATATTACTCAAATGCATTTGAAAAATATCGCCAAAATGAGATGAGAAACTGAAAATTATATTGTAATGCTTCCAATTTTGAAAAAATTACACAAAAAAATCAATATATTCAGTCCAAGGTGAACTTTGCAATGTCAAAAACATCTAGGATTATAATCCAAATACCATGGTTATGGATTTTTTTGCTTCTAGTGGAGTTAGAGAACATTCTTATGACTTTGGACTGCCACACATTAAAGTATCGTCACACTTAAAATGAAAATTTAAAAAAATATATATATATATATATCCTTTCTTTCTTTCGAAACTTTAAAATTAAAACCTATTTATCATTAAATCTCATAGAGCTCATTTTGATGTTTGAATTATTTTTTAGAGACATCGATGTAGAATGTGTGTTTAAGAAGGTTTTAATTAAGGTGGTATGAAATTGAACATGGAAAAAAATGTTAATTTCAACATTATCTTAAACAAATTATTTGGGGCCTGGTTTCTTTGGGCTTAAAATACATTTGATATCATTCTCAACTACCTTTGTTGATTCATCATAATGTGTTTTCACCTTTCAATGATTTGAATTTTTTTGAAAATGACATTTTTGGACATACTTTTAATGCAAACTTTAACATGAGTATATATTAAATATATATATTTTAAAATTACAAACTTTTTCTAGAATATTTCAAAACAAGTAGTCACAAATAGTGACAAGGGCGACTCCTATTAATGTGAACACACCCATAGGTCATTTAACTATGACATCCATTTACATGTCATGAAATCCATAACAAGGCATTGGGCTTGTTGATGTACATGTTGCAAGTGTGACATACTATGTCACACATTGTGATCAATGTCAATGATCATGACTTTGTATGGTAAAAGGACGTGGTCATTATCCTATCCCATGAACTTTGTGCAAACTATCTTGGAAATAAACTAATGAATTTGATCAAACTTTTGAAATATCTACATGCCCAAAGTAACACCAATTTGGGCATACTATTGGATAACATGTTGGTCCTATTTTATGTGATGCTTGGGTGGATTATGTTGAAAGTTTGCTCCTTCTAGTTAATGGGTGTTTCATTGATTATGCATCCATGCAAGGGCTGAACTCATTGCCTTTCAATTCCAAAGGAGTTTAAAATATTATCATAATTGCATTAATTTGTATGATACAAGGATGTGGTCATTACCCTATTGCACAAAATCGTGTGCAAACTATCTTACAGGTAAACTATAATGAACTTGACCAATTGTTTGGGATAACATGTTCAAAATAACACCAATTTGAATATATTATTGGACAACATGTTGGTCCTATTCATGTAAATTCTAGTTGAACTACATTAGAGGTTTGATCATGCACATTGGTGGGTGCCTCATTGATTATGCACGTATGTAGGGACTAAACCTTTTGCACTTCAATTTTGAGTTCATACTTACATTGTATGATCAATTTGGATGCATTATAGGACCATCAAAGTTGTCCAAACTGACATGACGTGCCCATTTTGTGTTTGGTGTTATGTTAATGTTTGTCCTAATGCATCTATCGTGAATTCATCCTGATGTATCTATCGTGTTTGTCAAAACAATGTAAGAAAATATTTGTTCACTTTTTTGGTGCCTCCATTACAATTGGCAATCAAAAACGGATTTCAATTGTCAATTGTGTGGCAACTGAAGTTGTTTTGTTGCCATCTTTTTGATGTGTCACACTATGGTCTTGCCCTTTACATTAAATAATATATTAAAACAAAAGAATAATTATGGAAATTCCAATATTTCAACATGCAAAAATATAATCTTCAAAAAAAAATTTCTAAAAGAAACCAAACTCCTTCAAGATATCTTAAAATATTGTCTCATCCATTGTAACTTTTTAGAGAACCAATGACTATTGTCTTAAGACCTAACTCATATCATGAACTCTAATGTTCTGTCTCTTCACCACCAAAATGAAATCATAAACTCATGGATGATCATTAGATGACATTCCAATAGGATTTTTTCATTTTTTCTTTGTTCCCAACGTGTTCCCTTCAAGTTCTCAATGGTGTTCCCAATAGCACCTCATTTTAATCCCATATGTTTTGCTCAAAGTTTTGCCCTTCTCACCTATGTAGGTGCGCCAAAGGGGGAGGCACTCCATCTTTCCATAGAATCTTCTATTTTGGGGAGCCTCCATAGCTTCAACTTTTTCTTGGGATGTGCCGATCAAATTGGTTCATTGCAAAAAGTGAAAAAAGTAAAGTTGGACTTGTGAGGCACCCCCAACTAATTAATATGAAATAGAATAAGTACATCCAGTCTAAGAAGAAGGGTGGGGGAGGGGGGGGAGACCATTGTCTTGCTAACACTTACGTGAGCACTGTTATGACACCTCATTTCAATCATCATGTGCGTAAGCAATTGCGTATCCAAAAGTGTTAACATAAAGAAGACATAATAGACTTTTTTCACTTTCAATTTACGTGTGTTGTCTGATGACATCAGACGCTTGCTTCCCTTCCTTGACGCCAAATGGGGCAGTGCGTTTCGTCACTGGATGTGACCATCTCTATGGATAAAAAATATTCAACAATGCAATGCAATGCAATATCCTCCCCTCTGTGGAATGCCTATTGGGGAATTATTTATCAAAGTTCATATTTGGAGTAGGCTCACCCTGGAGCACTCAGCAGGGTGTGTGTTGCCGGAGTAAAAGCATCGGTATTAAATATATATATATATATATATATATATATATATAGCCTGTGATATAGTGGGAAAGAAAGAAAGAAAGAAGGGGAAAAAAAAGAAAAAAAAAAAAGGAGGTAGGGCATTTCTTCAATCCAAAAGATAAAATGCCAACCCCCCTTTTGTGGAGGAAAAAATTCCACTTTAGAATGTGCCGTCCAGATATACTGCAAAATCTTCTGCCAGTGCCTTTGGGATGGAGCTCTCTCCTGCTGACACGTATGTAATGGTAAGATCCTGGCTAAGCTGGCAAAATTTCATAGGGTGGCTTGCTAGGTCCTAAATCCTCGGTCCTAGGAGTCCTAACCAGGCTGGAAGGAAGGAAGGAAGGAAGGAAAGAGGGAGGCAAATTCTTGTTTTTTCCACCAAGGATAAAGTTCTTTCTTTAGAACCTTCTAGAATTATTATATATATTAAAGGAAGAATGAAGCTTGCCCTGACTCCAGACGGACAGTGGCCACGGACAGTTAAGGTAGTCTTGGTACATAGTTATGGGCCTCAAAATAATATATATATATATATATATATATATATATCTAGTCGACCTTTTTCCACTCAGCCTTGCAAGAAGTCCCTCAAGTCCTGGAAGTTTTCAAGGCTCTCTCTCTCTCTACCTTAAATTTAGAATTAAAAATTTAATAAACAATTTAAGGTGCTAATTTATATAATGAGGACTACATTCCAAATTATCTTATTGTTAGGGTTTGATAGTAAGGAAAAGTGTTTTTTTTTTTTGTCCTGACAAATTTTGTTCCTTTTTCAGGAAAAAAAAACATTCCTAAGTTCTGAATTTTAAAAGTTTTTTCTAGTGTAAATTTGACCAAATACCAACCATCAACATGAAATAAATGAATAGAAAATCTATATATTAAGATAATTGTTTGTTTGTTTTGTGTTGTTTGGATGTGACCTTGCCATAACTTGTAACCCTTCACAACCCAAGCGGATCTTGGCAATGTTTTTGGTATTGTCGAAAAGCCCTAATGTGTGCACATGTCATTTCACAATTTTCAAACTAATGGAGCAAAAGTTATTGAATTTATAATGATTTTAGTCTCTTCAAAATTTATTACAATATTAACTAACAACATTCCATAAGTTTTTTGAAATTAAGCCCACTTCAACCATAATAGGATTGGGACAATGGGTGACCATGCAAGAGGTTTAATATACTGTAGCCTAAGGTCAATTTTGACATTGACAAAATGAATAATTATTTTTTTTTAAAAATCATTTTTAATTTTTAAAAATATTATTATTTATATCACCTACTATAATATTGTGATATGTAGTTCTCCAAAATTGAATTCACAATTCAAAATAAAACACTTGGGGAACATTTTTAAAAATATGGGACCAAATAAACTTTTATGTCCCTATTGAATGCCTAACCATTATCCACCTTTTAGGGCAATCAACTAGATGTGTCTCTTTTTGGCCTTGCCCACTTTTGAACCTTCCATATTTTGATGAACCTTTTTTTCTTTTGATGGATGTTCCTTTTAGGGCTTATGCACCCACATCGTCGGTCTCACCTTTATTGTTCGTCATGCTTTCGATCATTTTGTTTCTCAATTGGGTTAGGTGGGGCTAGCAATTTAATTTTAAAAATACATTATTTAATTTTTTAAAACTTGTTTTTTGAATTTTTTTCACTAGTTCGTTTCTGCATTCATTCAAATGGGATTAAGGTTTTGGGCATTCCATTTGGCTTTGCCTCCTTTTCTTCATCCTTTATCCAAAAGGCCTTAGACGAGGATGTGCATCATGGTAATGCACTCCCAAAATTAGGAGATATTCTAATGATTTTTGGGATCTTTTCGAAATGTTTTGCCCAAAGGTCATTTTAGTTTAGTTTTTTTTTTCAACTTCTAAAGTTTCAATGCTAGTTGGTTTCTTTTGGTTTGACCTTCATGGAGGTTCTTGTGAAATTTTTGCTATTAGGTTTTTCTAGAATGTTTTAAATGTTTAAAGCTTCCTCTAATTTTTCAATATGTGACTTTCCCCATCTTAAAAATAGGTTTTGTTTTTTGTTGAAACCATTATCTTATTGGCTTATTTAAGAACTAGCATTACAAATTTACCAAATTTCATAAGTTTATTCAAATTTTGTGTGAAATTTGATTTTCATAGATTTGTTAAAAATTCATATGAATTTTATATTATGTTAATATGAATGATATTTGTGTGTATTCAATATTTTAAATAGATGAAACATTGTTTTTGAATGACATACGTGAATGTTCATGTTAATTATGCATATTTATTTAAAATGTAAATTGTACATATTTCACATCAAAACATCATAAGTAGAAAAGACAAATCACACACACACACACACATATATATAGCCATTTTTACATTTTAAAGCTCATAAATTTTGTACAAACATATTTTTTTCGATTTTCGCACAAAATTTATTAAAATTTTGTGATATTGGAAGTTTATGATAAAGGCTTCGAGTCCTAATCATTATGTATAGATTCTTATAGATTGTCACCCATTTTGAAGTAGAGGTTAGAAGTGCCAACAATGAATGTTCACTTCCATCTTAGGCCTACCCAAAGTTAATGCACAACCTTTTTCGTTTAGTAATGCAAGCTTGTATCCTTCCTTTCAAACATTTTTTAAAAAAGGGAACTAATTATTTGCAAGATAACATTTCAAAAAGTTTGCATTAACATTCATTTTTCATCATCATTTTTAACATGTTTTTCACCCTCATTGTGTTCGCTTCAAATCTAACATAGGCCAAGGCTTGGGTGTTTAGTTTTGTAATTGCCCAATCATCCTATCATTTTGTATGGTTTCACACATTTTTTATAGTGATACACACCAAATTCAACCTCCCCCACGGAAACATTGCAAAAGGTGTATCCTCATCAAGTTTGTAAGTTGGTCACAAATACATTAGGTCAGGCCATGAATTGTTCACATCACTCTTGAAGATGTTTTTGCTTTTGTTATTAGAGATGTTGGGTTTCTTGTTTCACATGAACAAACACATATCATTTCATTCCTCTTTTTTTGATTTTCACATTAATGTGTTGATATTATGTTCACCTTAAATAGAGTCCACACCTTAGTTGATGTCATCATTGTCAATCCCATTTAAGCATATTTAGTTTCACAAGCTACCATTTTTTGAAGAATGGTCACACTGATTGTGACCCAAGCAAAAACTAGGTTATATTACGATTGGCACCTTGAAAATTTGTTTTTCCCTATTGCCATAGAGATATTTAAATGCTTACATTAGCATGCTGATGATTTTATTTATTGATGTGTTAATATGACATGATTAGCAAAAGGTTTTGATCACAAGAAAATCACTTCCATGTTATTTTAAACAGTATGCAAAACGATATACAATGAAATTTATTCAAAAATAATAATTCATTTGATTTATTTAATGTAAATAAGATGTTTATAATTCAGTGTGATAATATATTTAAAATATACTTAAAATATACCATTATTTCATAACACACACACACACACACATATATATATCTCAAATATCTCCAAATATATTGTAGATAGTGATTTCCTTGAGGCCCTCATTTCTTGGTTTTGCACTCATAGTGGTTGTTGCTAGCTCATAAAGAGTTCAGGCCATTAGCATATTGAAATGAGTCATTCTTCCCAAAGAAAATTTTTCTAGGCAAGGTGCTTTTTCAAATTTCTTGTCCATCTCCTTGTCAAACATGTTTCCTTCAACATTTCTTTTAGCAAAACTTCACATCATGGGGACCTCAAAAAGTAAAATGAAAACATTTTGTCTTAAATTTTCTATAATTAAAAAAAAAATTCTCCAACTTTTGGATTTTATTTGGAGGAAAATGTCACTACATTTTGGCCAAATTATTAGTTTGGGGTAATTATTTGCTAAGTATTTAATGTATGGGTGGTTTTCAATTTGTAATATTTGGACAATATTCTAAAACTCATCATGGGAAGCTTGTCAATGTAGTCCAAAAGTTGGAAAAAAGAAACATTGAATTGAATTGGGGGTAATGATAAGTACCAACCTTACTTTTAATGGTGGAATTTCATTGGAAAACGAAAATTTAAAAATGAAATGACTTTTGGAATCTCAATGGTCACAAATCAACCCAATTTTTTGATAAAAGTGCAAATCACCAAATTTCTATTGTTAGTTCTAATAGGTAGCCAAAATATAAAAGGATGACAAAAAAAATTGTATTTGCACATCTAGTTTATTGGATTTGGCTAAATCTTCTTTATGTATGATTATCATTCATTTTAGCTAAATCTTCCTATGGATGGTCATGACCAATGTTGGTAGGTTCTTGGATTTTAACATGCTTAAGTCATGTTCTATGGTTTTTAGACCAAAAGTTCCAAGGTTTTCCTGGAACCTAATTAAAGAATTAATCTATTTTCAAAATTGAATTAAAACTTGAACTAAGGGGTATTGCCTCATTTTTAAAAAGTTTAGAGTTTCTACTTATATAATAAGTACAATTTTATTGAAAAAAAATACAAACTTGATTTTATATCTTAAACAAGTTATTATATTCAATTGGTTGTACATAATTAATATTATATAATCTTTATGTTGCAGTTTGCAACTTTCTTTTTTTTTGGTTTAGTTATGTGTAATAGAAAAAACCAAAGCTTGTCTTAAATTGAATCAACTCCAAATTCTTTGTGAAAAGGATTGGAACCATAGGTTTTAGAAATTCAAAGAAGCACTCATAACACCAAATTCTAGGTTCTTTCAAAAAATAAAATAAAAATTGAACCTTCTTTTTAAAATCAAGAACTAAACAACACTGGTCACAACTCACCAATGACCACCAAGATTTATTTATTTTTCAATTATGTGACTTCAAAATTTGATGAAAACATTCCAATTTTTTTGCAAATTTGATCTAATATAAAAACTTTTAAAAATTCATCCAATATTATTTTCCCAATTATTTTATAAAAATGACAAATTTTGTTGAGATGAATTCACACATCACCACATTGTTGTTCTACATCACAAAATTCATAAGGAAAACACTAAGAAGAGGTAGGTGGTAGTACCCTATGTAACAATCTCTTAACATTTTCACAAGCACACATAGTTCTGGTAGGTAGTAAAAGTTAGGCACCTGCTAGTTGTTGAAAAGTGGTTATGACTTTGGGTCAAATTCTGAGTGTTTGAGTAGGGACTCTGAATTCTTTATCGATCTAATAAAGTTATCTGTAAAGTCACCCTCTCTTGCACCCACTATCCCCTCTGCTTTCACCCCCTTATCCCCTCTTTCAGTGGTATCGCAAAGTAAGGAAATTTTATTAAATCTCAGTATGAAATGCTGAAACTCAGCATTTAATGCACAAGGTTCGAGAGTAATTTATAGTAGTTGCACAGGTGAGAGCAATGAAAATATATGTTGAAGCACTGGAGGCGCTCAGGAAAGAGGGGATCAAACTCAGTTTACCACCAATGTTGGTGGAAAAGCTTGTTCGGGTCCCAGCTATTTAGTTTTGTAAAATTTCATTCCCAGTTACGCATTTTGATGCCGTATTATGCCGAAACTGGCCTTTTTCGCCCCCCTAATCGCCTGACTTTACGGATAACTTTAATACTTCCCATCGAATAAGGTATGCACACGGTAGCCTATTTCTGACCATACCTTTTTACAAGTTTCTCGCTCATATTGGCAGCCCCTTTTTTCACTGGCGAAATTTCTTCAAAAAGCTAAATAAAAATTTAGAAATTTGAAAATGAAGTCGTTTTTGGAGGGTTTCCATCGCCAGAAGTGAGGAAAACAAAAAAAGAGTAAAAAATCATCAAATTTCTATATCTGGTTTTGAGTTTTGAGCCCAGCATTAGAAATTTTTGGAAATTTCCTTTCTGAAGTATAAATTCGGAATTTGTTTTGCTAAAAAATGAAAAAAAAACTCCACACTTTCAATACCACAAAATTGAAAAAAAGAAAAAGAAAAAGAACCCTGGTGTAGCCACGAATATAGAAGGTTGATTATAGATTCTGGTATATATAAGCAAAATTTGGCTAAATCTTACTAGGGACGATCGCCATTTTTTTCTACATCTTCCAAGTTCCTATGGCTGACCGCAACTTAGCCTACATTAAGAAATTCCTTTTTTTAAAAACACACAGTCTTTTTGGATGTGTGAAATTTCATTTTTGTGCTTCCCGTTTTTTTTGGGGCTTTGCGAACGGGCAGCGGGAGTTTGTTTGTTTGTTATTTTCTCTCCTTTTTTTTGCGGGGTTGCGGACGACGACGATGACGACGGAGTAGTGACGCAAGCGTGCGGCGCGCAGGGAGCGAAGAGCGAACTCCGCTCGCTCGTTCGGACCAGCGAGCGCTGCGTTCGCTTCTTCCAATCGTTTCTCGCTACATTTCTGCTGTCGTCTTCATAGTCCCATGTCCCTCGCTGTCTCTCTTCTATGTTGTGCAAATCAGTTGTTTGTTGCTGTTGCCGTTTTTTTTTTTTTGCTTTGTTTTCTATTTTCGCTTGTGGGGATAGTCGCCACTCTGATGAACCAGACAAAACCTCGACACATTTACAATGAGAGAGCGAAGAAGCTGTGGATTCTGCAGCTGGCTCCTTCTTCCATCTCAAGGAAACAACAAAAAACCTTCAGTAGATTGAAGACTTAACGCGATTTCTGTGAGGTCTTCGGTGGGAGCGCGTGATACATTTTTTGTATGTTTTGCGGAGTATGTAAGATCAGTAGGAGGTTTTGAGAATGAGAACTTGGAAGAATTTCGGCTTCTCTGAGGAGGAGGTCTTCTTCTTCTTCTTTGGAATGAGAGGTTGAAAAGAGAGAGAGATCTGAGAGAGACACACACACACACACAATGAATCATACGAGGGAGGGAGCAAACAAGCGGCAGTCTCAGGAGGTCTTGCACAGGGAGCAGCAGAGAGCATTATCAGACGAGAACCTGTCGCGAATCTTGTCGCTGATCGAGAGTCCGCAAGATAGGGCGGCGGTGTCACTCGTGTGTCGGCAGTGGCGCAAAGTGGACGGCAACACCAGGAAGTATGTTACCATCGCTAATATGTATGCCGTGGCGCCTGCAGCGCTTACCAAAAGGTTCAAGAGCTTGGATGGCATCAAGTTGAAGGGCAAGCCGCGGGCAGCAGAGTACAATCTGCTTCCGCGGGATTGGGGAGGTCATGCGGGGCCGTGGCTGGAGGAGTTCGGAACCGCGTATGATCGCTTGAGGACGCTGCAGCTCAGACGTGTGGAGGTTCGGGATGCAGATCTTCACCTTCTTTCGTTAGCGCCTTTCAGCGCCACGTTGCAAGTGATGCATCTGCACAAATGCTCTGGCTTCACAACCAGAGGACTCCTCCCCATCTCCCGCTCCTGCAGGTAAAGCCCTGAGAAGAATATCTTGGTGCAATTTTCAGCAAGCTGGTCTGGCAAGAGAATAGGTTTTTCTCTCTTTCTCATTCTCGTCTTGTTTGGAGAAATTGATAGGACTGCTCCAAAACTCTCTTCTCTGTCTTTTCCCTAAGTGCCATCTCCACAGAATTTTGACATGCTGATGATATTCCTGCCTATTCGGGTTTGGAAAACTCAGAAGAGTAACAAACTCCTAGAAGACTCCCTCCCCAAGTGTTCATTTGACCAATAGCACCTGAAGAACCTGCAGACATTGAGATATTCTGAATGTTAGAGAAAGGCGTTTCTTGCAGAACTGACAGGTGTGGAGCTTTCACCAGATTGTTACTATGACAGTGTAACGTTAGGTTTTTCTTGTGTTACATGCAATCTGTTCTTCACAAAACTGAGTAGATCAGTTGTATTGGGTAGCCTCTGTGCAAATGGATGTGGGGAAAATGAACAAGGATCTGACATGATCTGCAGACTGTGTGCATTTATTAATGATGCATTATAGCCAGGAGTTGGGGTCATGGTAGTAGCCTTAAAAGAATTGATGTAATGTACTGCAAACATGGCACCATGTCTTACCTCAAGAGTTTTGTGTTTTGTATGTGTGTGTGTCTGCAGGTCCTTGAAGGTGCTGAGCTTAGAGGACAGTGTTGTAATTGATGCAGGTGGGGAATGGTTGCATGCTTTGGCTCAGAACAACTCAGTGCTAGAATCGCTCAACTTTGCAGTGGTGGGTTTGGACAGTGCATCAGTTGAAGATTTGGCACTCCTGGTTGGAAACTGCAAGTCACTGGTTTCCCTAAAAGTGGGTGAGATTGATATGGCTAATCTTGCTGGAGTTTTGAGAAAGGCACCATTTCTCAAGGAGCTTGGAACAGGGACTTTCAGCGATCTTGGGGATGAAAGGATGAGAACAGCTGTATCCATTAAGTTGCCAGAGCATCTGGTATCATTATCAGGTCTGTGGGCCATGCCTGATGCTGGGTTGCAAATGGTTCAACCTGTGGCTGCAAATCTGAAGAAGCTTGACCTAACGTTCACTCTTTTGAGTACTAGGGGCCATTGTGAGCTTCTGAGTCACTGCTTTGCATTGGAAGAATTGGAGGTGTGTATGCTTCACTAGTGTTGCAATCATCCATGACTAAACTCTCCTGTCACTTTGGAATGTTTTGTTTTGTGAAACTTCTTTCCCCTAAGCAGGACATTCTGATGATCAGAGCCTCCTTAGTTTATTATGAAAGAAATGGTGGTTATACATTCCAAGGATAATCAAACTCCATGGTTCCACTGTCCTTTGGGTCCCTCCATCAGGATGCCTTTGCCTGATCACCTCCATGGCTTTCATGGGAAGTAAGTGGACAGCACATGGCTTGTCTTTTTGCTTGGATTTCATTTTGCTGTAGACTTCTGCCTAGCACTCCTTTTGACATTGGGAAGTCTCAGCTTGCTATCTACTTTCAAGGGTTCATACTGCTGTGTCTCACATGAGTAGGAATGTCTTGGATGCAGGCACGGAATGTGTTAGGGGATGAGGGGTTGCAAGTGCTGGGCAGAACATGCAAGGAACTGAGGCGCTTGCGAGTGGAAGATGATGAGGAAGGCTACATATCACAGAGGGGTGTGGTTGCTATTGCACAAGGTTGTGCACAGCTGCGATATCTGGTCTTGTACCTCTGTGACATCACCAATGCTGCCCTTGCTATGTTAGGGCAGGGCTGTGTGCACCTCACAGATTGTCGTATTGTGCTTGGAGCAAGGTTCGAGGGTGTTGCAGACTTGCCCCTTGATGATGGTGTCAAGTTATTACTGAAGAGCTGTGTAAACCTAACTCGGTTTGCTCTCTACCTGCGACATAAGGGACTAACTGACCAGGGATTGGCTCACATTGGATTGTATGGTCATAAACTTAAGTGGTTGCTCATAGGTTGCACAGGGGAGAGTGATGTGGGTCTTGTCCATCTTGCAATTGGATGCCAACAACTGGAACGCCTGGAAGTACGAGACTGTCCATTTGGGGAGGTAGGTTTTGCTAATGCAGTAGTGGCAATGAAGTCCCTGAAGTATCTGTGGGTGCAAGGCTACGGAGCCACTGAATCAGGGGGTCACCTTCTTGCCCTGTCTCATCCTTGTTTGCACATTGAGGTGTTCCCTCCTGTCCCAGGACAACCTGAGCAGCTCTTGGCATACTATGCACTGACAGAACCACGCACTGATGGTCCTCCTGAGCTTAAGGTTCTTGTCTCAAAACCCACATAACTTTCAGCAGGATACATGTCTGTGTATACTTAAAATTTTGCAGGGGTGTATGCTCTGTGGGCAGGGGTGTATGCTCTGTGAAATGCGTCTTGCCAATGTGAGATTCTGCCTTGCAGTTTGTTGGACTGCACAGAGGTGAAGGTCACTGATGAACATTCTTTGTAAGGAACACTGTAACTTTTCAAAACTAGAAGTTAAAACTGGTCACATGAGAGACTGGCATGATTCAGAAACTTACAACTTTGACTCCTGTCTCCCAATCTATTCCATCAAGTTCTTCAGGGTTCACTACAGGCATGTGCAAAAATTAGATTAGATCATTGGAACATGCCTAACCTGTTGGCAGAAGATTGGAAAGTAAAGCAGTTGCCAGTAATTAACCCATCCTTCTGTAATATACAGAGGGCTTTTCTTTTCTCAAGAAATGCTGATAGGTTCCTCATTTGTGTTAACACATCTTTATGGCACCTATATTAGTGTGGAAGTTGGATAAGGTGTAAAAAAGGAATAAAGATAGGAACTCTTTGCATAGCTG